>PPYF01524794.1_pt1 | contig 237629 bp, 201 predicted proteins | sample 1559871 | NCBI WGS metagenome assembly PPYF01 (sample SAMN08240021, study PRJNA423297) | Human gut metagenome, whole genome shotgun sequencing project. | reverse complement strand
CAGACGGAAAACAAGAAAAGACGGAAAAACGGAAGGCAAACTTGCAAACTTGCAAAACTTGCAGCATCTCCACACACACTAAAAAACAAAACTACCATTTAAGACAAGAACGAAATCAAAGACAATAAATAAGTAAATTCTATAATTCTCTTTATACAAAAAGACAGACCTGTTTTATTCCTCCATTTACAAATAAAAAACTATCCACCTATCAGATGATCCATTAAAAAGACGTATCTTTGCCATTCATTATTTTTAATGCTAACATGAAATACGGAGTAACAAAAAATACATTACTTATTACAGCAGGCATAGTTTGGCTCTTAGCCGGTATCAACATCTTACGTATTGGAATAAGTTGCTGGATAAACGATTCTCATTATTGGTTCTTCAAAGTCTGTGAAGCTACCATAGTATTTCTGTTATTCTTTGGTCTGATATTTCATAAACTTTACAAGAAACATACTCATCGCATATCTCAAAAGAAAGCCAAGAATTGTCCATTCTCTTTCTTCGATGTAAAAGGGTGGATTGTCATGGCATTCATGATTACCATAGGTATTTTAACACGCACCCTGCATTTACTACCGGAAGCATTCATTGCTGTATTTTATACAGGATTGTCAGTAGCCCTAATTACAACTGGTACCCGATTTATATGGTACTGGTGGAGAAACAGGCATCTACTAGTCTGATAAGTCATTCGGTCTACAGGGATTTCCACGACGGATGCTATTTTTCCCTCGCACGATGGCAGCGAAACCTCCCCAAAAGAAACGACAGTATCACCAATCACTCTTTCAAATCGCATGTTTCAAGAAATCTACAGGCTACCCTACAGGTTGATATCACTATCAGAGTGAATCGAAGAAAATCATATCATGCTACGCTAAGGTTTCCGCATCGAGCAGATTAATCATACCTGATTGCAAATTGTTATAAGCTCCCGAACAGTTGTTGTCATTGTATGGATTCCTCAACATACAGTTCGGCAACCTCAATGCGACATACATCTACACCGGTAAACTCCACAATACACTCGCCCACAACCTGCGTTATCCTTGCGCGAAGTAAACCACAAGTATCTTGCCTTTTCAGCCGGATAGTCGAAATCACCCCGGTTCTCTCCACTTCCTAGCTTTTCGGGTATTATCAACTGTTCTGTTTCTAGCGTAGAAATATCATTAAGAAAACATACTGCCACGCTGAACAACGGAAAGAGCAATAGTTAAATAATAAATAACCTTTTCATCTTCTATCATTTTTTTATTGGTTGTTACATTCTTCATCTGTCACAACATGGGATGGAGATAAAATAGCACTACCGTAACGACGGTTCAACAGTTCTGATTGTGTAGAATCAACACAAGACGATGAGCCAACTGGTTAAATCAAACCAATAAAAAACAATCGCCGCAGAAATAAATGTATAACTCCCTGCGGCAATTGTTTTATTGTAATATCCAAGTACATCGATCTATCAATTGTTTTTTACTATCATTGGCACGTACTTCTATTTCATTCCTTCCTTTTCTGAGAGGGACATCCTTGAACAAACAAACTTTCAAACTGTCTGGTTTCATCTTTCCACACTGACAGTCATTCACGATCAATATCACTTCTTCTACATTCGAAAAAACCTGTACATCAACGAGTGGCTTCACTCGATTCACATTACGACGCCCCGCGATATAAATCATAGGTTCCGGATTCCAATTGGCCCGATAAAAATAATAAGCATCCTTTTTAATCTTGCGATCATGGGTTACCAGCCCTTTGTCATTAATGCCCGGACGATCACCTTCCGTACGATGAGCCGCACCGAAATCAAACATATTCCACACAAAACTAGCCCACACATACGGACGTTCGTTTATTATTTTCCAATTCTGAATGTGATATTCTGTTTGCCAATTCTCTGGATGCCACCAACTTCCGGGAACAGTTTGTACCAATGAATCCTGCTGATGATAGATACTAGCACCCGCACCATATTCGCTGATGGCAATTTTCATTTCGGGATGGTTCTTATGAGTAGCATCCAACCATGTGGCAAGCGTAGCCGGCGTAGCCCCATACCATCCGTCATAGCGATTCCAAGCTATATGATCAGTAATGAAATTCAACGCACCCTCCTGATTACTTGCAGAAGTAGTAGGACGAGTAGGATCCTCTTGATGCGCTATAGCATTCAACTCCTTTATATACTCTACAGGATTGTCTCCCTGCTCTTTTAATTCATTGAACAACCCCCAAAAACAGATACTAGGATGATTGTAATGCTGGCGTATCATCTCTTTCAACTGCTCTTTACCATTTTCACGGAAAGAAGGCTGATCAACAAAACCTTTATCAGCGTATCCTCCCGGCCCCACAAATGGAATCTCAGCCCAAGTAACAATACCATGTTTATCCATTAAATCATACATATAGGTAGCTTGCGGATAATGTGCCAGACGAACAGCATTCACCCCCATATCAAGCATGATACGAGTATCTTCCTCGTGATGCACCGGACAAAGAGCATTACCCACTTCCGCCCTCTCCTGATGACGGCATACACCATGCAGCGGCAAGTGTTTTCCATTCAAGAAAAAACCTTTATCGGGATCCGTAACGTAATAACGTAACCCTAACGGCTGTTCCACTTTGTCCAATTCTTTTCCGTCTTTAATCAAAGTCAACACCGCCTGATACATGAACGGATCCTGCATACCGTTCCAAAGACGCGGATTCTTCAGTATGAACTCTATATTCTCTACCTGTACATCTGTATGAGGAATCATACTTACTTCCTTCTCCGTTTCATACACAGTCTTTTTCCCATCATTAACCTGCAACCGGAGCACTACTTTCCGGAGTTCTCCCGTTCCATTAGAAAGATTTACGCGTGCACAAATAGTTGCCTGTTTATCCGTAACCTGTTGCTGTATGAGATAAACCCCAGATGATGCATAATCTAACGGAGAAATACACAGGTTATCAGTCAGCAACAGATGTACATCCCGATAAATGCCGCCATAAAAATTAAAATCACCGACCAATGGCATTACATCCAACTGCTCGCCATTATTGACACGTACCAGCAATGTATTCTCTTTTCCATATTCCACTTTATCGGTTATCTCGAAGACAAAAGCTCCATAGCCTCCCCGATGCTCACCTATATGTTTACCATTTACAAAGACATTGCTCACGCAATTCGCCCCCTCGAAACGTAAAAAAAGCCGCTTGCCTTGCCACTCGGGACGGATGAATATCTTTTTAGTATAATTACCTATTCCCCGCTTGTAATCGTGCTTACCACCCAAGGCATCCTGCGCATTCCAAGTATGAGGCAAGTCTACCCTACGTGCAGCACTAGCATTTACTTGATGGGAAAAACGGAAACTCCAATCCTGATTGATAAGCTTATCTTCTCTTTGTGCCAACACCTGCATGCTGAAAGCTGCGGCAAATAATACGGTGAAAGTTCTTCTGAGGTTTTTCATATGTATTTTTATTATTATACTTTGATTTATGTTCCAACAGCAAAAATAGGCAAAAAACTTGAGAGAGCAACTAAAACACAGAAGAATAGTTGAATACGAAAAAGGTAAAAGTCAAAACCGCCATGAATAACTTCTTTTCTGATATTCACAGCGGCATATATTATAAGCAAAATAATAAATCAACACATATCCTCTCAAAGATTTTTCCAAGCATTTCTTATAATATTTCGTATAGAAGCATGCTAAAAAATACCGATATAATTACAAATATAAAATCCAACGATATATTATCTTATTGTTTTACATTTAGCTTATAACCAACAGAGAGGGTTAAACTGTTATAATTCACACCTATATTATCATTTTTAGATTCTTTCCCAAATGACATTTCATATTGAAACTTAACCGTCCACCTCCGATTTTCAATACCTACAGCAGATGTCATTCCCCAGTCGAAATTTCTCGCATGCTGATATAGAAACTGGTTGCTACCACCCTCCGCACTTTCTCCCACACCAGGATATCCTTCAACCCAACCGGAAGAAGGCATAGTTAGATAATATGGATTGCTGTCAATATGATTTTTGATACAATATCCTACATATGGTCCTATCTCAAAAAAAAATTTAGTGGAATTGTTGCTATGGATAGAGAATTTAGCTAAAATAGGAACTTGTAAAAAATGCCTTGTCTGAGAAACATTTTCTATCCATGTAGCATCTCCATTACTATATGTTCCGCCATTATTCACAGAGTATCCTCTAAAAGTATAATATAATCCCGACTTCATAGAGAACATATTATTAACATTATAATCTGCAGATATCCCTAAACGAGTGGATGGACGCCAACATTCTCCATACCCAGTTCTTTGTATTGCAGATAACCCTGCTTCGGTTGCCCATGTAACACGCTGAGCATTAGCCCACATGCTACAAGAAAAAACAACAGCAAATAATAATACTTTTTTCATTGAAAAATAAATTAAAGTTAGTAATTCTATAGTTTATACTATCGTGTCGCTATAATCTTTTTCATCATAACAACTTCGTTTTTTGACAGAATGACAACAAAGTTCCGTTTTACCCCCATCCATAAAATCATTTTTATTTCAAACTAACATTTTACCAAACCGATAAAATTGAATGTAAGTACGATATAGCGATAACCGATCCACTAAAAAAATACAAGGGAAACAAGCAATAAGTACGGTTTCAAGCTTACAAAAGAAGAAGCTATTTTAAATTAGCACATTGACTGCATGATTTTTTATATATTTCCACATCAACAATAATTCATCTTGATACATTATTTTTCTGAAGCAGCTCATATATTTGGTCAGCGTATTCTGAGACAATTTTCTCACTATCCGCAGGTGCATTTCAAAAGCATCAATAAACTCACCCTTCAACTCGTTGAAGGAAATATACTCTTTCCTGTAGAATTCGTGGATTACAATCTCCAGCAATTCATAGCAGTTCCCATAACGGGAAAGAGTGGATTTCTGATATTCCTTGCCGATTAATGCCGTCCAGTCATCCATGTACTTCTTCATCGTACCCAAAACAATACGGCGTTCCTCTTTAGAGAACAGCTTCACCAAAAGATGTTTAGGAATTACCAAAGCCTCCTGACACAAAAGTTCCTTGTGAATCTGGTATAAACGGACTGTCAGCGACTCAATATAGCAGTTCAGTTCCACCGACGCCCGGTCTTTACCTTTGCTGCATCCCTTAACATTATTCCACATCTTTAAAGGAACACTTCTTTGGATACGGGCATCTTCACTTTGCCCGTCAATTGTCACACGAAGAATAATAGGTGCTTCACCATTTTTCAACAATCTGCTCTTCAGAGCGAAGAACAAAACTTTCATTGTACCTTAGTTTCATCCTATTCTGTTTTTAGCGTTACAAACGCAATAAATATGGAGCAAGGCACTTCCTTATAAAATAAGGAAATTCAGAGAAATATCTGCATTTTATAGGGGGCTCAAATTGAAATGTAGTAAATAGGCCATCTGGCAAAAGCATCGGAAATACCGATAAACAGGACGTTTTGGTGAGATTAGCTTAAAAGACAGATGCAAATCGAAATGTAACAATCATAAGACAAGTATATAACATAATGCAGGAACTTTAAACGGTTTGAACGGTTGAAATGTAACATAAACAGCATATGCCTGATAAAACCCTCCCAAATGGCTATAGAAAGTAGGATACAGCCGTTTGGGAGGATTTCTTTTGCTGTTTAAGCAGGTATTCAAGAAGCGTTTTTGTGAGGCCAGAAAAACGGCTTCACAGAAGGACAGGAATAGACAATCAAAATGTTAAAAGCAGAGTTGGTTAGTCATTTGGTTAGCAAGTTGGTTAGTCACAAAATGTAAAACAAAAGAAACTGAGGTGAAAGTTGGTTAGTCATTTTACGTGATTTTAGAACAGTGTTTTATACCTGTTATTTCAACTTTGACAACGAATATACATGGTTAAACACTAGTTTATAGGGGGATATTATGAATTATTACGGTCCTGTGGTAGAATAACATACTTATTAATGCATTGATTATTAGCAAACAATCGCATTAATAAGTATATTAGCATCACGAAAACGTGTGTGTGGCCTAAATATGGCAGAATAAGACAGTTGGTAGTCTAACAGGTTGCAGAAATTCAGCCTGATTGTGTCAGTGGTTCGAGTTCACTTTCTACCACAAATTTTTAGCTGGAATTGCGGTATTAGTTTTTGTTAGTTGAATCGGCTCCCGGTGCTTGCGCCGGGAGCATTTTTAAATAATCATGATATCGAGGTATTCTATCAATCCTTTCATTGTGTGCTTAATTATCTGTTCTCATTGATTCTTGCTGGTATAGCCGATAGAGATTTCGGAGGTCGAAGGGAGCTTTGTAGCGGCAAATGACAGCTAAAAAGGCTAACTCTTAGTTTACAGTTCTAATAGCATTTAAAAACTATTTATTCAGACTGGTAGTGCATGGTTATTTTATTAAGTTTAAATTCTTCAATACCATTTGCATCTGACCAGCAAGTAGGTCATACTTATCTTCCAACTCGCCTACTTTCTTATAATAAGTTTCATGGATATTCGGCATTTTGGCACTAATATAGAATTCGGCATACAGAATGGAGTTTATTTCATCTTCCATGAGGTTAAAGTTTCCATAGTTCACTTTGTCAGGATTGTCGCTCATGCAGGTAACAAAGCCGTGTTCATGGAATCGGTTTTTCAAGCGTTTGAGATAGGAACGTCCATCACAATCACTGATGACATACACGTGCTGATCGCGGAGGTTTTCCCATTCGGCACGGTCCAATAAGCGCACCACGACATAAGAACTGTCTAATATGGTAGGTGCCATACTGTCCCCTTTTACCCTGATACAATAATATTGTGCATGACGATGTAGCATAGATGCTGGCAATTTTATCCCGTCCACTACCTCTATATAATTCGGATTAGGGAAACCGGCAGTGCCAGCTGCTACGGATATTTCCACTATGGGGATAGTAACAGTATTATCTTTCGTGGAAGAGATTAACTCCACAGATGGAGCAGTTTTCTCCATAACGGACGGTGTTTCTTCGGTACGGAGCATAGAACCTTCACCGGTGAGGAGCCATTCCGCATTAACATTTTCGCATTTTGCGAATAACAATTCGCTATCATATGTATTACGGGATATCCATGTGCTAACACCTTGAGGTGTAATACCTAATCGTTTAGCAAACTGTGATTTATTACCATTATCATAATACTCAATCAATTGTTCGAGCATCTTCTTTTTATCCATATTCAAAAATTTGCAATAAACATTCTGCGAAATATTTCACAGAATGTTTGGTTTGTATTCGCAAAGTGTTTATATTTGCAGCATCTTAATGAATTAAGTTAGCCCTCAAAGATAGAAATAACAACTCATAAATCAAAGAATATGGCAAAAAAAGAAAGGTACATCAAGCTGGACAAAGACAAGGTAAAGGAGATTGCGGACATCAAAGGAGTGTCTACAGTAACCGTGTATGCTGCATTAAAGTTTCAAACAGACAGCGCACTGGCAATGCTTGTCCGCGCATGGGCTTTGAATCATGGCGGAAAGCTGTTTGAAGAAGCGGAGAATCCCTATCAGAATGTAGTAACCCTATAAACAGAGTAATTATGGACAAGATTGAAGAAGCTTTCAAAAACTTAGGAAGAACAGAGAAAGCGAGATTCATTTCGCAGAACATCGAGTATGCAAATGCGGTTGCAGTATCCCATTATGTAAAAGGTTATCTTTTCGATGTCCTTCAAGATGTGGGCGATGATAACTATGTAGCAATGTATCTTAGAAATAAAGGATACAAAGTAACCAAAAAGCCAACCATTTAAAACATAAATATATGAGAACATTCAGAATCATTCAAGGAATAGCAGCAAGCGTTGGAATGTTGATGGCAGTATCATTAGCCGACGGTATGGATGCGACAGGAAAAGAGATAGATGCCAGTGTGGTGCTACTTGTACTGTCCGGTGTCATACTGTTCGAGGTGTTAACGAATAAGGATAAAAAGGAGGCTGTAAAATGAAAGTGAAAGTTACGTGGATAAACAATAATCCATTCGTTTACAACCAGCAGGATATGAAACGTTGCTCAGAGACTGAAATTCCTGAAAATATGGATTACAAAAACATCGAAGAGTTTGCAAAAGAAGCGGCTCCACTGGGATTCCACTTGAAGAGCATAGATGTAGCCGGAAAGGTATATCAATACGATTACAATGGCAATAAAGTGCAATAGAACGGAGTAAGCAAAGAACCTTTCCGAAGTATTCAGGACAACAAAGCTTTCATCATAATAGATATTCTTGAAACCATGTGTTTTTGATAGGTGGTACTCCATCAAGAGGTAAGAAGATGGAAAAGGTGGCTTTCACCCCGGTTCGATGCCGGGGCTTGCACAAAAAAAAGATAAAGAAACAAAGGACTATGGAAATGTACGGAAACGTAAAGTGTGTTACCCACTCCGAACTGGTGGACGGTGGCGTGATAACCCAGGCGCAATACATCAATTATTCAAAGCGCAGGCAGTTCGTATTCCACCAACGCGGAGGAAACGGACGGATAGCGCTGATAGACTACAACTCGCTGCCTGCCCCCGTACGTCAAAGGTACAACGAAATCCATCCCGATGCCGAAATCCAATTAAAGAATCAGCTTATGAGCAATATCCTACGAACAGACAGCAAAGCAACAGACTTCTACCGCTGCCACACACTGCCCGACGGAAGTGGCCTTACAGACAGGAAACAGGCGGAATATATACTGAATGCCCAGGTACTGAATGAAATGGTACGCGTGGAAGCGGAAGCAAGGGACACGCAAGGCAAGCTGGGGCACAGCCGTCCCAAGGTGGCATGGGAACTAGCGGAAGGCACCTGCGAGAAACTACGTCAACTCTATGGACACACCCTGCCCAAGAGCAGCCGCCTGCGCGAGAAGTTCAATGCCTATAAAAGATATGGCTACATTGTGCTGGTCAGCCAGAAGAACGGCAACAGTTCCGCTCGTAAGATAGGACCGCGCGAAGCACGCCTGATAATGAAACTGAGACGCAGCCGTGTGCCCGTTTATACGGAAGCCCAGATATTTGAAGAATTCAACCGTCTGGCAGAAGAGAGCCAATGGAAGAAAAACAAGACCCAGGCGTTAAAGCCCATCAAGTCACCTAACACCCTGCGCAATTACCTCTATGCCCCCGAAGTGATGCCCCTGTGGTATGCAGCCGTATTCGGAATGCAGGCATGGAAAGGAAAATACACTTCCCTGCTGAAAACGGAAATGCCCACCATGCGCGACTCACTGTGGTACAGTGACGGTACGAAACTCAACTTGTACTATAAGAACAAGGACGGAAAGATATGCACCACTTCCGTATACGAAGTGATGGATGCCTACAGCGAAATGTTTCTGGGCTACGACATCGCCCCGAACGAGAATTTCGACAGCCAGTACCGTGCTTTTCGCATGGCGGTGGAGGTGGCAGGTGTCCGCCCCTACGAGATAGTGAACGATAACCAGGGCGGCCACAGAAAAGCCGCCGCACAGGGGTTCTTCGACAAGATAGCCGTGCTGCGCAAACCCACGATGCCCTACAACGGCAACAGCAAGACCATCGAATCAGCCTTCGGTCGTTTCCAGTCGCAGATATTGCACAAGATATGGCACTTCACGGGACAGAACATCACCACCGTAAAGAAAAGCAGCCATCCCAACATGGAGTTCATCGAACAGAATGCCTACGCCCTTCCCACACTGGAGGAAGTGAAACAGATATACAAGGAATGCCGCGAGCAGTGGAACAATGCCCCGCATCCCGCCACAGGCATCGCACGCATCGAGATGTACCGCATGAGCGAAAATCCCGAAACGCAGCCTGTCACCGCCATGGACCTGATACAGATGTTCTGGCTGAAAAAGCCTGAGACTGTGACTTACACAAACAAGGGATTGGCTTTCGACCTCAACAAGGAGTCCTATGAATACGATATATATGGCAAAAACGGGCTTCGTAATGAAGCATGGGCGTTACACAATACCGGACGAAAATTCCGTATCTTCTATGATCCTATGGATATGACCCACATCGAACTGTGGGAAGTGCTGGCCAACAATGAGTTGAGATACAGTACCGATGCTACTCCGAAGGTATCCATCTGCCGAGGCACACAGGAACGTACGGAGGAACAGACTAGCTACATGCGTCGCGCCATCGAACAGAGTAAAGAGACTATGGGATTGCTACAGATTGCCACTGAAGAATTTGATTTGGACGAAAAAATAGCTGCCGAACTGTTCGGGCTTTCTACTCCCCAGCCCAAAAACGTAAGCAAGGAGAAGATGGAACAGATACGGAAGGACTACGAGAAAGGCAGGCGCAAAGCCCCCATCTCCCTGCCCGAGAAACTGGAGCAGGAAGAAGACGAGGACGGAATGGAACTGGTCTACTCCACCCTGGGCGGACAGACCAAGGAACTTTCCAATCTCACCTTCGATGATGTGAAAGGATACGAAATGATGTAACCTCCCTTCATTGAAGACCAGTTGAACGACATTAAATAACCATTAAAATAAGATTCAAACAAAATGAAAGAACTATCACTGCAAGACAAGGATACCATCCGCGACGCGCTGAACGCCTACTGCGACAACTATACCTCACGTAACCGTGCCAGCGAATCCCTCAGCGGAGTATCCGCCGCAACCATCTCCACCATCCTGAACAACAAGTACGCCAGCATCAGCGATGACATGTTCGTGCGTATCGCCACCCAGATAGGCTACAGCTTCGAACGCTGGATGCTGACCGAGAGTACCGCCTTCAAGGAAATCAACTTCGTCCTGGCCGATGCACAGATGTACAAAAACGTCACGTGGGTGGTGGGCGATGCCGGATGCGGAAAGACCACCGCCGCCATAGACTACCGCAAGAATCACCGCAACGTGTTCTACATACTCTGTTCGGAAGATATGAAGAAAAGCGACTTCGTGCGCGAAATAGCCAGACAGGTGGGCGCACCCACCGACGGCACCAACCTGCGCGAGATGCTGGAATACGCCATCGGCATGATTGCCTTTCTCAACAATCCCCTGATCATCTTCGATGAGGGCGACAAGCTAACGGACAGTGTTTTCAATTACTTCATCAGTATCTACAACCGTCTGGAAGGTCACAGCGGCATCGTGTTCCTCAGCACCGACTTCATCAAACGCCGCATGGCGGGCGGCCTCCGTTACAACAAAAAAGGGTACAAAGAGATAAACAGCCGCATCGGACGCCGTTTCTTTGAAGTGCACGCCACCACGCAGAACGACATCTACACCATCTGTCAGGCCAACGGGCTAACCGCCGACCCCGAAATAAAGAAAGTGCTGAAAGACGCGGAAGCCAGCGAGAACGATCTCCGCCGCGTCAAGAAAATGGTGCACGCACAGAAACGCATCATCGAAAGCCGCAACAGGAAAGGAGATGCGGAATGATGGCGGAGCAGGTGAAGAAGAAAGAACGCCGCACCCCCCAGCCGGAACAGCGCACCTTCGAGCGCAACGCCAAAGGGGTGCGTGAGATGATGAGTATCAAGTACGACACCTTCGACTTTGACGGCGACTGGTATCAGGCGTTCGGCCGTCCTGAGAAGCGCGGTGTGTGGCTTATTTGGGGACAGAGCGGCAACGGAAAGACCTCTTTTGTGATGCAGCTCTGCAAATACCTGTGCCGTTTCGGGCGCGTGGCCTATAACAGCCTGGAGGAAGGCGCAAGCCTCACCATGCAGAACTCGCTGAAACGCTTCAACATGATGGAGGTGAACCGCCGTTTCCTGCTGATAGACGCCGAAAGCATGGAGCAGCTGGATATCCGTCTGCACCGTCAGAAAAGTCCCGACTTTGTGGTGATAGACAGCTTTCAGTACACCATGATGAGTTTCAAGCAGTATGTAGAGTTCAAAGAGCACAACAAAAACAAACTGCTCATCTTCATCAGCCACGCCGACGGCAAACTGCCTGCCGGACGTGCCGCCCGCAGCGTGATGTACAATGCCGACATGAAAGTGTATATCGAAAGCTACCGTGCATTCAGCCGCGGACGTTACATCGGACCGAGGGGATATTTCGACATCTGGCCGGAAGGGGCGCGGAAATGCTGGCCTGTTGAAGAGTAATAACATTCAAAAAGTCATAACAATGAAGACAACAGCAAACAAATCCGTATCGCCACCGCAGCTCAAAGCCCTGCACGCCAGTTTCCATAAGATGGGATACGATGACGACGACCGTCACGACTTCATCGCCCGGTTCACCGACGGACGTACCGACAGGACCAAGGAGCTGACCTTCGACGAAGCGCGCCGTATGCTTTCCGCACTGAACGGCGACCGGCCGAAAGACATGCAGAGGATACAAGCCGAAGCGAAAGCCCTGTGCCGCAGCATCTACTCCCTGTCGCTCCGCATCTCCTTCCTGAACAAGGATTACGCCACCGACAACGAGGCCGATTTTGAAATGAACAAGGCCAAGATCAACCTCTTCTGCCGCACACACACCAAGTTCCGCAAGCCCCTCACGCAAATGACCCTGCCCGAGCTGAAGAAAGTGAAGAAGCAGCTGGAAGCCATCGCACGAAAAGAAAACCAATAACCCGTAGGGGCGGCCCCGCGTGTCCGCCCGAACACACAAAGAAAAGAAATGAGAACAAGACAAGAAATCCAAACAGCCCTCCACCTGCTGGACCAGTACGGAGGCGAACACAAGGATGCGCAGACCGACGTATTGCACAACCGCATGACCGAATCACAGGTGTTCGACACCTACGTATCAACCGCTCCCGGAGACGAAAGAAACGAAGCCCGCTTTTTCGCCGCACGCGATGCCGCACAATACGTATCCGGCCGACTCACGCTGGAAGAACTGATTCCCGACTTGCCGGACGGTGTATGGGAAAACCTGATGCGCCAAAAGGAAGAATACGAGGCGGAAGAAACCACCGCAACGGTGTCGCTGAAAGACTACCGCAATCTGTTGAAGCGGGTGGAACGACTGGAGCGTCGCCTGGGGCTTCGTGCCGAAATCAACAAGGCCACTCGCAAGGATGCCTCCGAAGCCCCCTCCGACCTCATCAGCCAGGCCGAAGCATGCCGCCTGCTGGGATGCGGCAAAAGCACCATCAAGCGATGGGCGGACAAAGGACTGGTAACAGGGTACTTGAAGGGGAAAAGAGTGTGCTACAGCAAGCACGATCTGATGCACAGCGAAGTGGTGAAAGAATACAAACTATCAAAATCCGAAAACGCATGAACGAAGTAATCGAACAACTCAAGGAAGCCATCCGCCGCAAGGTGGAACGATTCACCAACCTCGACCAGATTCAGATATACAATGAACTGGTGGAATTTCTGGACGAAGAGATACGCATCAGCATGCAGCAGGAATACAACATCAGCGGCTGGGACGATGAATAGGAAAAGCTACAGAAGCCAGGAGACGTGTCAAAACCGAATCCGGCTATCATTTTGCTGTAGGGGCGACGTTCGGTCGCCCGAAAACGGTTCGTCCTGTGCATTCGGGCAGGCAGACCCTGCCCCTACAGTTGACTACTTGACAACTAGTAACTACTAATAACTACTTAACCACTAATTAAAAACAAGATTATGGCAACAAAAAGAGTAAAGAAAACAGTCATTACAGGCGTCACTCGCGAAGCCGCCGAACAAGCCTTTGCCGACTATGCAGCCGCCGACGCCAAGGTGCAGGGCATCACCGCCCGCATGGACCAGGAAATGACCCGCATCCGCGAGAAGTATGCCGACCAGCTGGCGGAGCTGGGCGACACCAAGGAACGCAACTTCGAGATTATCCAGACCTACGCCACGGAGAACAAGGAGGAGCTGTTCAGCAAGAAAAAGAGTATGGAATCCGCCCACGGCGTGTTCGGATTTCGCACCGGCACTCCCAAGCTGAAGAACCTGAAAGGTTTTACCTGGGCGGCTGTGACCAACCTGTGCAAGGAGCTGCTCCCCGGCTACATCCGCACCACCGAAGAACTGGCCAAAGACAAGCTGCTGGCCGACCGCGCCATCGAGGAGGTGGCAGCCATCTTCCCCAAGATAGGCGTGCAGGTAGTACAGGACGAGACTTTCTACCTAGAACCCAAGAAGGAAAATGAACAGCCGGCCCCTGCCACCGCATCCTAAGTACACCATCAGCCGCCACTACCGCCGCTTCCGCATCATCCGGTGGCGGCAGGTGGCGGAGCACTGGGAGGGTTCCGAGGTGGGTGAGTTCGCCGATTTCGAAACGGCACGCCGCGCCCTCTACGACCTGAACGGATGGAAGTATCAACCCAAAACAGAAAACCCAAATGGCACAACTCACATTTAAATGCAACATCGCAAAGGAGAAGCGCCCCAAGTGGGTAAGAACCATAATTTCCGGACTGCATAACATTTGGGGAAAGGAATTGAAAGGTGACGAATCTGAATTCAACACTATAAAGCCGGGTATAGACCGCTTGATTTACCATATGAAAACGGCAGGTATCATTAGAAGAACCAACAGGGTACATACTGATTTAGTATATGACAACAACACATCCGTTCTGTTTGTGAAGCAGAATGAAACTGTAATAATTTCAATCTATATCGAATAATGGACAAACAGACCATCATAGACAAAATAAAGAAACTGATAGCCCTGCGCGACGGTGCGCAGGCCATCGGTTCCGAAGGTGAAGCCAATGCCGCCGCAGCCGCTATCCAGCGACTGTTGACCCAATATAATCTGGAAATGGCAGAAGTGTACCAGTCAGCAGCTACCAGTGAAAAAGAAGAAAGCCCCATCGGTCGCAGCAACGGTCTGAACACCGCCGACCCTTACCGTTGCGGCTGGAAACAAGACCTGCTGAACGTGCTCTGCAAGCACTATTACAGCAAAGGTTTCATGGTGAAAGGCACCTGCACGATGTGCGTTTACGGCACGGACGTGAACCGCATGGCAGTGGAATACGCCTTCAACTTCCTCACCACCGTATTCTCCGGTCTGATGCCGCGCCGTTACAAAGAGCACTTTGCCGGATGCCGCGTCCTTCCGCGACAGCGTGATCTGTGGGCGGCATCCTATCTGCTGGGCTGCGTGTCTGGAGTACGTGACAAACTGGAAAAAGAGAAAGCGGCGGAAGAAACCTGCACCGCTCTCACCGTCTGTCATCAAACGATGATTGAACACTATTTGAAAGACCAGGGTCAGAAGGCCGGACAATGGAAATCCGGTGCCCGCCGCATGTTGGACGAAAACGCATACTCCATCGGCGAAAAGGATGGACGCAAACAACGGATTGCGAAAGCACTTAAATAACAACATTTTATTAACTCACTAAAAACAAAAGGATTATGGCAATGCACACATGGTTTGAATGCAAAGTACGCTACGAGAAGGTAGCCGAGAATGGAATGAACAAAAAAGTGACCGAACCCTACCTGGTGGATGCCCTCAGCTTCACCGAAGCCGAAGCACGTATCATCGAAGAAATGACCCCGTTCATCAGCGGCGAATTCACCGTATCGGATGTGAAACGCGCCAATTTCAGCGAGTTGTTCCCCAGTAACGAGGATGCCGCCGACCGCTGGTTCAAGTTCAAGCTTTACTATATCACGTTGGATGAAAAGAACGGTGCCGAAAAACGTGTCGCCACCAACATATTGGTACAGGCCGCTGACCTCCGCGACTCCATCGTAAAGATGGACGAAGGAATGAAAGGCACCATGGCGGACTACGTGATAGCTTCTGTAACCGAGACAGCCATCATGGACGTATACTACTACGAAGCCGGACCGGATGCTCCCAAATCCGAAATTTCCGACAACGAAGATGAAGCCGAAGATGAAGACTGAGAAGCGATACAAACATCCCAAAGTAGCTCTGTGCCGCCGTTGCGGCGGCCGGGGCTGCCTCACCCGGCTGGATGAGCGCGAAGAGAACGAGATCACCGAAACCTGCCCCGACTGCCTGGGAAGCGGCCGCGTTGTGGTGAGCGCAGTGATAGACGTGACCGTCATTCCCTACATACCCGAAGACAAGACCAAAGTGTCATGGAAGGGATAAGTCTCGACATCTTCGGTCCCCAACGCCTGGCGGTGCAGCTGGATGAAGCGCGGTGCGTGGAATTCCTCTCCTACTGGGTACGCTATGACCGCCCGATGCCCATCACCTTTCAAGAAGCACCCCCCCCCGGGCTGGTGGCGGTGACCTTCACCGTTGATCCCAAAGACTACAAGGCTATGGAGTTCATGGAGCGGGCGGTGAGCAAGACGGGAGGACGGGTTTGGAATATCACGAAACAGAAATGAGTCCCAAAATGATAATCCCCGACAGGCGGTTGTGTCTGCCGGGGATTGTTGTATCCGGAACAGCACGGCCACACTACGAAGAAGCCACAAAAAGACCACAAGAGAACCACAAAGTAGCGACAATAATTGCGTAAACCATTCTTTTTTCGTTTATTTGTAGCGTGTTTCAAAATGAAGATTCCGATAGCTATTACAATTAAATATAAAAGTGCGAACCTTTTTACTGGAATATGGGTTTAAATATAAATCAATTAAGAATGGAGGCCAATATGTGTGTAATAAAAGAATTGAGTCGTTTCATAAAGAAAGGAACGTCTACATTCCGCGATGCTTCCAAAGGACGCTACCATAAAGAATCAAAGGAAATCCTTGAACTAAAAGAAGAAATGTTCGGGAAAGAAAGCCGTCGTTCGGATGACCGTCAGAATGTATTAAAAGACCGCAAAGCTATCGAAAAAGATGTACGTAAATCATTCGACAAACTAGCTTTAAGAAATGGGTAAGCAAGAAATCAAACAAAAAGAGACTCAGGTCTCTACCGAGCAAGGGGTCGGGAAACAATTGGAACAAACTTATACAGTAGATGATAATTGTCTGCCTTCCCCTCAAGAACTTGAAGCATACAAACAAATAGACCCCCGCATTGTAGATTATTTGATTGACGCTTCAATAAAAGAACAAAGCCACAGGCATAAGATGGATGAGAAGAAGCTCCAAATAATAAGCAAAGCGGACGGAAGAACAGGAAGAATGAACTGGTGGGGTATGTTTTTTGCGTTTTTATGTCTGATTGCGTTTCTCACCGTTGCTGCTTACGCATTGTATCTGGATAAACCTTGGCTTGCTACTTTCTTAGGAGGAACAGCTATTGTTTCCATCATTTCGATTTTCGTCAATAAAGACAACAGCGAAAACAAGGCATCGAAAAAATAACAATATAACCTATAACAAGAAAACGAGTACTCCCCGGCAGACGGTTGTGTCTGCCGGGGAGTATCATTTTGCAGACCTCCGCAAAAAGGTCTATTCTCCCGGTTCACCCAGAAACTCCACCACCGCCTCATGCTGCAACGGCGTAAGCGCCCTCTGCCCTTTATGAAACGACAGTTCTTCCAGCCTGCGCTGCAACGGCACGCACAGCACCACCCATCGGCGCAGCTGCGTCACGGCACTCCGCTTGGTAGAACGCGGAAAATACTCCAGTGCCAGTTCGCTCATATAAATTGCTTTCATACTTCTTGTCTCCTTCCTTCGTGTTTGCGGACAGACACACGGGGTCTGCCCTATGGTTCATACTAATAAAAAACTACCCCATAGTAGCCGGTCATCTACTATGGGGTAGTCGGTGAATCACTGCATAGTAGGCTGGCATTTACCCCATGCTAGTCCTGCGCCTTGGCCGGTACGTCCTTCCCGGCCGTCTTCTTGGGCACCTTCTTGAAGTTGAGCGTCTTCAGATTCTGCGCCTCGCGCACCAGCGCGCCGGGGCGGAACTGGATATTCACCTTCTTGATGCTGTCGGCCGAGAACTTCTCTTCCGAGTCTGCGCCTTTGCTGCAAAGCTGGAACTGGAACGAGCCGAACTTCTCCATGCGGACAATCTTGCCCGCCGCGAGGTTCTTCTTCATCTGCTTGATGAGGGCGCGGAGCACGTTGAGCACGTCACCGTCGGTCAGGGTGGTGGCGTAGGATATTTCCTCGGCCATGTCGTCTAGGTCTACCACACCGCTTGCCTGCATCTTGGCGTAATATTTGGGAGTGGCATCCTTGTCGGACGGATTTTTCATTTCTGCAATGGAATAGTTTATTTCTGCCATAATCTTTTTGAATTGAGAATTAAGAATTAAAAAATAAATGTTGTCTCTGTGTCGCGAACACGGTGCGAATATACAATATGCGGATGATACGGAGTTGACGAATATGTGAATTAACGGAATATTTTTTCTGTTTTAACTGAATTTTATAGTGATATTTTCTATCTTTGCAGATACAATCAGGTATTAATCAATATATTCAGCAGGTTATTTAGTTATTTCCATTTTAAAGACAAAAAGATGCGTAAACACAGAAAAATAGTAGGCCGCAGTTATCTGTACAGGGTGGATGACATCATCCGCATCTACGACGAGCACAGCCGTTCGGGGCTGAGCAACCGCGAAATACTGCGCCGTCATATCTGGCCGAAATACCACATCTGCGAAAAGACGTTTTACAACATCATCAATGCCAGTGCGGAGCCGCGCATCATTGAGGGGCTGAAAAGCATCAATACGCAGATGTCACTGTTCTAGTCCTCAACCACATCGGTCTCGTAAGTGTGTTCATAGACTTTGATGCCGCCGGGCAGGGAAAACGAGCGTGTATGCTTGCGTACCATCACCCTGGCACAGCCTTTGAATTTCCACAAGTGAATATTCTTATTCAGTTTTTTGGACAGTGACAGACGTTCCGCCGCTTTTCCTTCCTGTCCGCTACTGTAATGGGTATCATCGTAGCAGTCGAATGCCAGGCGGACTGTCAGTGTACAGGTGCCCTGCTGGGTATCACCCCCCAAACAACGCCAAGTTACTTCGGGCGCGCCTACCAGCACACAGGGGAAGGTGACGGGGTATTGGTCTTCACCGTTCATCAGGGCTTCCAGTTGTCCGTAGTCTTCATCTATCAGAGAGACGGCATCGCCCAGCTGAGTAGCGATCTGCCTTTGCATATCATTGAACAGTTCTTCCATAAGAGTTTATTTTAAAATAATTGTTTCCAGTTCATTATCTATTTTAGTCCATACCTTCTTTTCCAGCTCCGGGCCCGGCTTGGGGCTGACAAACTGACGTTGGGGGATGGTGACGTCCAGTTTCTGTTTTTTTGTAAGCGCCAGACGCTTCCACATCGTATCTTTGTCTTTATCCTCACCCGCTTCCTTATAGTGCATTGCCCAGGCATATTTCCGCATCTTCGGCGTAACCGTGGGATGCGTAGTACCTCCCCAGTTGTGTATGGGGGCGTATGGGGCACGGGCGTAAACGGTCACCTGATAATCTGCCGGAACATATTCGATGCTGTCCATCAGGTATCTTCTGCCGCTCAGCAACGGGCCGTAAGAGGAGGAAGCGGAAGAACCTCCTGTTTTCTGCCGTCCGGTTTCTTTCCATTTCCGGAAGCCGTTGCAGGTGAATCCCCCTTTACGGAAATCGTCCTGTATGTGGCGCTTGGCTATGTTTCCTGCCAATACCGGAGCTTTGGAACGCATGAAATCATCCATCTCTTTGTATTTTTGCTCCATGTAGCGATTAAATTCCTTTATATCCATTGTTTATCAGATTATTAATTCTATATTTGCAGAAACAAGGAAGGGCCGAAAAGACGCGATAACTTCAAGTTGTGCAGCCTTGTGCGTAGAGCCGTATTTTTTACGGCTCTAATTGTTTCAATATCGTCTCTATTTCCTCGCGGCCTTTGTCGGACTTTCCTATCCTGACGGAACGGTTCCTGTAAATCACGTAACATTCATGGATAGAACCGCTTTCAAAGTCATTCCTTCTCCAGTCTATGTATCTTGCAAGATCACGCACTTTCAACGTCTTCTCTTTCAGGTGCATATCCAAGTCAATCACTACTGTTTCGCATCCCTGCCTGATGGCCTTGTTAAAGGCTGATGCGATTCCTTTCTCGCTTTCTACCCCCTTCCTGTCCGCAATCTTTCCGTTGATGGTATATTCCGGGTTCTTGTGTCCTTCCTCCAACACATGCTCATTGATGCGGATATTCATTTTCGGGAATGAACCGAGCAACGCTTTTGCAGCACGGGTGTTTTCTTCCACTTCCGTAGCATCCGCCCTGACGCTTGTTTTCAGCCGTTTACCATAGTCCGGGTCCAGCAGGAACTTGCCTGTAGAATCCAGTTCCTTTCCGCTTTCGTAATCCACCTTTATCACAGTACCTTCCTTCACCTTTTCAGCGATGAACTTTTTTACCGCGTCTTTCGCCCCTTCGTAGCCGTTGGCTATATAGGGATGAGAATCGCTGAACAGTTTCCCGTCCACTCCCGGATTGTTGTCCAGTCCCGGTGCAGGCTTGTTGTCTTCCGGATTCGGGTCACCGGGTACAGCGGTTGCAGGTTCATCCGTACTCTCCAGACTGCATTTGCAGTTCCAGCGGTCGCCGGGGCAATGGCTGTTCCAGAATGGATGGCCGATGGGAAGGATGACCCCCCAATAGATTTCGTGGTCGGCTCCCGGGTGGGCGCTGGTACTCTTCATCCATTCCAGGTTGGGGAGGATATCCTTCTCGCGCTCGAACCGCTGCCAGTCCGCAGCTCGTTGGGAACGGAGCACGGCGGTATTGTATTCCGTGCGAAGCCAATGTTCCTTGTGGTGGTCCAGCATGGGGTACACGTCCTTTTTCCATTGTTCGAATGGTTTTAGAACACCGTTTGAATCGTGGAGCTGCGAGGCGATATCGTTCTGCATACGGTGAACTTTGAACGCGCTGAAGACGGCATTGTTATAGTCCAGCTTCTGACGGAACGATACATCTACTTCTTGGGAACTCATGGACAGCCCTTCATCGGTGGCCTTCGTGATGATGCGGAAGGTTTCGTTGAAAAGGTCTTCCTCTATGTCGGTCATGGGGTGGAAGTTCTTTTCGTAGATGCGCTTCAGGGCACGCTGCAGGGCGTTGTCGTTGAAGACGAATGCGGATTCCACTCCTTCTTTGTCCGCGGCATCCCGGTAGAGATCGTCCATTACCAGTCTAAAGCCCCGCCGTTTTCCGGGGCTTCCGCGAAAAAACGTCCGGCACGGTTTTGGGTGTGTGTGCCGTTATCTTCTTTGGTCAGTGTGTTCGGGCGGACACGCGAGTCCGTTCCTACGGGTGATGCCAAGTCAGCGAAGGGATTGAGAGCCTTTTTCTTTTTTCCCATTTCGGCTTTCAGTTGTTCGTAGTTGTCGGGCTTCTCTATCTTCAACTGCTCATAGAGGTAATCATCATCCAGCGGGAGGTTGAAGACGTTGACAGCTTTTTCCAGCAGTTCCGCTTTGGCTTTGGTAGCTGCTATGTCTTCAGTTTCTACATAGACGAATGCTCCGCCTCCGGTATTTACGCCTAGGGCGGCGAACTGATCAGTCATGTCATAGTTCAGCAGGTTGAGGATAAAAAGAGCATCCTGCTCTATCAGCTCCTGCTCGGCCTTGTTGTGCACGGTGCCTAGGGCCTGCGTTCCGGTTTCACTGGCTTCGGTGGTGAGGGTATTGCCCAGGATGGCCTTGCTCATTTCGGCATTGCAGCGGTCTACCAGTGAGGCGTATAGTTCGCTGCTGCCTGTCTTGTTGCCGGATTCTACAAAATCCAGGCTCGAGCCTTCCGGGCAGAAATAGATGCTGCCACCACCCTGGCTTTCGGCGGCTTCCATCGTGGCATTACACGATTCTGGGTCAGCGGCATCGTAGGTGTATTTGCGCACCGGCATCCCGAATATTTCGGAGAATTGCGCCCAGTCGCCCAGCGTTCCGCGTTTGTAGATGACGTAAGGTGCGGTACGTGCCAATATGCCGAGCGGTTCCTTCCCCCGAATCATCAACAGGTCATTGTAGGTATCGAAAGGTTCGCCGGTGATGTTATCCTGTCGGTGCTTGATAAGTTCGCGTACAGGGTCCACATGTTTGCGCGGAATGCAGTAATAGTCTATCCATCCTTTTTCGTTGATGTAGAACTGCACCAGGGTGAATCCCCAATACTGGGCATCCAGCGCATCTTCCAGGAAGCGGAGGAACCACGGGCTGAAAATCTGTTCATTCACCCGGTCATCGGCCACGCCATTGCGCCTGAACTCTATTTTTCTGCCCAGCACGCCGGACTTCCGTTTCTGCACTACGCTGAACAGGTGCGGGTCAAGCAATGTGTCGTTATAGATATCATAGAGACGGACACGTTGGGTGAAGTCTACGTTTTCGGCACTTTTGATGCCTTGCATATAGTCTTCCAGCCCGATGCCGAAACGTTTCGGGGCGGTGAGGGTGATGGTGGTGTCGGGACGGAAATTGCCGCCTTCGGTGATGCGGTGCCTGCCGGCTTTGTTTTTCACCACAGAGGACACGGAAGTCCACAGAGTTTTTATCTTGTTCATGGTAGTACCATATTATAGGTGGTTATGTCTTTTGGGGTTGCTGTACATCAGCCAGGGGCTGTTTTTCTTCCGATCTTCATCGGGAAGCAGCGGCGCTCCGTCTATGGAGATTTGTTGCTTGGCCACCTGTTTCAGCCACTCCACGGCGCGGTCGTAACGGTCCTTGCGGACATCGGATAGCTTTTGGGGGTTGTGGATACAGAACAGGTGGTACACGGTGATGTCTATGGCCATCATCAGCACGAGGGGAAGGCGTGTCCTGCCTTCGGCATTGAAAATGGCATCGGCATCGTAACGGCCGCTGAGGTAACTGCGCATCTCGGCGATGGCGCGGTCTTCGCAGATTTCCACGATGGTGTCATCGCTGCGGGTCAGTCGGTCCAGTATCTCGGTGTGGATGCTGGCATCGTAGTCTTGGGGGGTGATGAATTTACTCATGGTTTCTTTTGTTTATGTATTCGGGCGGATTCAATCCGCCCCTACAGTCGTTTGGAATTGCGGTTCCGGCTGCGGCGGATGACTTGTACCGGTTCCAGCTGTTGTACTTTTTTTTTCAGGACACGGAGGCCGCCCTCCACACAGTCCGGGCCATCGGCGGGGAACTTGAGGCGGAGGGTGAACAGGCGGAACTGGTCATCCAGTCGCTTCATGTGCGGGTTGTCCTTTTCAGCTTCGTTCAGGATGAGGTTACCTTCACGGTTCAGTGGCTCTAGGTTAGCTTCTATACGGGTGGCTTTTTCGGTCTTCCGGTCTTCATCAGGATGGATATAGAGTTGCACGTCCTTTTCGCGGCGCACCTTTGCTACCAGCGGTTTGAAAACCTGCTGGAAAAAGGGGTCCTGGAGTTTGTTGTTCTCCATGTAGCAGTACACGGGGACTTTGGCATTCACATATTCCAGTAGTTGCACATACCAATCGATAAAGTCAGCATTCAGCCCACGGTCCAGGAACGGCTTGATGATATAGACTTTCTGCCCAGTCTGTCCCATGAGGATGCAACTTTTTGTGGAAGAGTTCTTTGTCTTGTTCTCACCTGGGGCAGGGTCGCCATAAATTACCAGGAAACGGAATTTGGACAAGGCAGGTATTTTTCCGTAAGTCAGTTCCTTGAACACTTCGCCCTCGGTCACGGGATTATTATAATACTCGGTCTGCTGGGCGGAGGTGCTGATTTTACCCAATACTTCGTCTATCTTTTCTTCCGTGTTCTTCTGCGGCCAGGTACTGAGACCGTCTTTACCACGTATGTTCACGATATCCCAATGGTTGGCTATTTCACCGGCACGTGCCACGCAGCAGTCGCGTGCTATGATATTGCCGCAGAATATCACCAGCACAGGACGGGCAGGGTCACGGGTAGGATAAAGAGCCTTTTCCCACCATTCCCAGTTCTTCTGCACTGTGTCGGGATTGCGGCACGCTTCATCCGTATCGAAGTCATCCACCAGCAGCACATCGGGGCGCACAGCACCGTTGCGGCTGCCACGGGGAGCATTACCGGCACCTACGGCACGGAAGGAACAACCGCATTTTGCGATAAATTCCTCTGCTGACCAGTTGCCGGGGCACACCTGTGTGCCGTAATACGCACGGAGCAGCCCGTTGTTTTCCAGCATCTCCTTGTAAGGGGCAAGCAGCCGGACGGCACTATCTTGCGTAGCACTCGCCATCATCACATTGCGTTTCTTCCCGGTCAGCGCCAAGTATAGAACGATGAACATCACCGTGGTACTTTTAGCAAGACTCCGCGCCCAGCTGAGCACTTCGAACCATTCATCATGCCGGATGCAACGGCGGATAGCGCGAAGATGGAAAGGAGCGAATTCGTAGGTACAATATTCGGGGAAAAAGAATTTAATCCACTCCACCGGGTTATGTTCCAGCCGTTCACGCTCTCTGGCGATTTCCGCCTGCGTGAGGTTCACATCCTGATTGGTACGGTGCATCCCGGCTTCATAGTACATCGCCCATTCCTTCAGGGCATCCCGGTCTTTCTGTGTCAGTTTCATAGGCTGTCCTTGATGAATGCGTCCCATAATTTCAGATACTCCTTGCTGCGGTCCAGGTCATACGGACGCAGCCAGTTGACGAACTTCATTCCCACGCTGATAATATCCGATATGCCTACATCGGTTTCCAATTTCTTGATGGCGGAGGTCAGTTTGTTGATGGTGTCCGCTTCAGCGGCATTGGTAAAACGCTGCCCTTCCGGGCGCGATGTCACCACCTTGTTTATCTCCGCTATCTGCCGATGCAGGCCCGCTATCTGCTGTTCGCGGCTCATAGTAATGCCCACCTTGAGTTCTTCCCATTTGTCTTCCTTCGCCCATCGGGCGATGGTCTGCCGGGACACACCTACCTTTTCGGCTATCTCCTGCTGGGTGAGGTTGTCCTTGAGGTAGAGCATTCCTGCCCATTCCTTTTTCTGCTGTGAGGTTAAATCTGCCATAATTCTTTGCTTTATGTATCCACAAAGTTTCGTAGAATCGGTGGGGTACGGAAAAAACCGTGAAAAGCTTGCAGGGTTATACACACCGCTTACATACTTGTGTGAAAGGGTTACACACTTTTTTGTGCGGCTGCGCCGGTCGCCCTAACTTCGCCGGAAAAGAATGACAGACCGATGACAGCTTTCAAATCCATATTGAATGAAGATACCGCCTGCCTACTGCTTTACGGCGAGGTGAGCGATGAAGGCGGTGAGGGGAAAATCTCCTGCCGCGACATTGTGAACGAACTGATGTATCTGGACAGCAATTACCGGAGCCTGAGTATCCGCATCAATTCGGTGGGTGGTGATGTCTATCCCGGCATTGCCATTTTCAATGCCATCCGACAATGCAAGTCAAACGTTACCATCTATATAGACGGCATCGCTGCCAGCATAGCCGGGGTGATAGCCCTTGGCGGGAAAAAGGTGGAGATGAGCCGATACGCACGTATCATGCTGCATAATGTTTCAGGTGGCTGTTATGGCAACAAGGACGACTTGAGGGACATGATACGCGAATTGGAGAGTCTAGAAAGCACCATCGGCGAAATCATTTCCAACCGTTGCAGGAAGAGTCCGGACGAAGTGAAGGCAGAGTACTTTGACGGAAAGGACCATTGGTTGAAAGCCGATGAAGCACTGGACATGGGATTGGTGGATGCCATCTATGACGTGGAGGAATCCGTGCCCGACGGCAGCACCACCGATGATATTTACCGCATATTTACTAACCGGCTGGAGTCTTTCCGGCAACAGCCACAATCAGATAATGACATGAAATTAGAAGATTTAAAGAAGATTCCACGCTTCGCCAACTGTGCCGATGAAACGGCAGCCATGACCTTATTGGGTGAAACAGTCGTACGTGCCGACAAGGCAGATGAACTGGAAACGGAGAACAGTATGCTGAAAATGGCAGTGCAGGCAATGGAGACCGAGCGCATAGATGCAGCAGTGGATGCAGCCGTAACGGATGGACGCATCGAGGCAGGTCAGAAAGAGACTTATAAGAATCTGCTGAAGGCCGACTTCAAGAACGGTACGGCCGCACTGAACGCCCTGAGACCGAAACGCCTCTTGAAAAACGAACTGAACAAACCGCAGCCGGGTACGGAAGGTAACCCATGGGAGAAGAAACAGGCGGAAATCCGCAACCGCTATAACGGCAAGAAGGGATAGGCGTATGAAAACACAACCCCCGAAAGGAGTGCGCATCGGCAGTACGGTATCTTCCGGCAAGAATACAGGCGCATACATCCGCGGCCGTCAGAACATCAAGATGTGACACCGCCCCATGCGTAGTTTTAATTTATAATTTTTAATCCAAAGATATGGCTTTAAACGTAAAGAACACCAATTACAGCGGTGAGGTACTACAGACCTTGCTGACCCTTGCCGCCACCGGCAATGAAATCGTGGAGAAAGGATTGCTCTGCGTCATTCCCAATATCCAAAAAAGTGTTTCCATCCCCCGCGTCAAGTCGGGCAAGATGTTGCAAAAGCGCAAGAAAAATCCGTTGATAACCGACAGCAAAGGGGATTTTGACTACAGTGAAAAGCAACTGTCACCCAATGATATGATGGCGTTCACTGTCTTTGATCCTTCGGCTTTCGAGGCCGTATGGCGTCCCTACCAGCCGAAAGGCAACCTCGTATTCCAGGAGCTGCCTGCCGAAGTACAGAACAAGCTGCTGGAAGAACTGAGCAAACAAGTGACTTTCGAACTGGGCGACCATTACATCAACGGCACTTTCGGAAACGATGACGAACACCTGATGAACGGTATATTGACTCAGGCAGCCAAGGACAGCGATGTCATTATCGCGGAAAGTACGGAAACAACCATGATAGGCAGGCTGAAGGCAGTCCGCAAAGCTATTCCAAAGACTATCCGTAACAATCCCGCCCTGCGTTTCATCATGTCCATTGACGACTTTGACAAATACGATGACGAACTGACCGAGCGCGAAAGCAAGAATGCCAGCGAAACGGATGTAAACGCTATGCGCTACAAGGGCATCACTATCGAAACCCTTTCATCATGGCCTGATGACCTGATTGTAGCAACCCTTTGCTCTCCGAACGCTTCCACATCCAACCTATTCGCAGCCGTAAACCTGAGCGATGACGAAGATGTGATTCAGATAGACAAGGTAAGTGCCGCTTCAGAACTCTATTTCTTCAAGATGCTGATGAAGGCGGATACCAATATCGCGTTCGGTGAAGAGTTCGTGGTACTGGACAAACGTGTCGCACCGGCATTTAAAAAGAAAGACGCATGAGCAGAGGGCTAAGAAACAACAACCCGGGCAACCTCCGCCTGTCCAAAGACAAGTGGAAGGGACTCCGCCCGGTGCAGGCGGACAAGGACTTCTTCCAGTTCGTGGATATGCCGCATGGCTACCGCGCCATGCTCATCACCTTGCAGAACTACCGCCGCAAACACGGATGCCGCAGCGTGGCAAGCATCATCAAACGTTATGCACCGGCTACGGAAAACAACACTTCCAGCTACCTGTCAAGGGTATGCAACGAATTGCAGGTGCCTACCACCTACGAGCCGGATGTGGCGGACAAACAAGTGATGTGTGCGTTGGCAGCAGCCATGAGCCGAGTGGAGAACGGAGTACCGGCAATGATGCGAGACATTGAAGCCGGGTGGAATCTGATTTAAGGTAAAAGGAAACAAGAGCCATGACAGTAGACAGCATATTGCAGATACTCCAGTTCCTATTCGGCCCGGGCTGCATTGCCGCCTACTGGGTATGGAGAAAGAACAAGGACAACCGGAAGGCATTGGCATCCGAAGAAAGGGACAACGCCTACAAACAGATGTACGACAACCTGTCCGGCACACTAATCGAATTACAGAATGAAAATATCAAATTATACAAGGCAGTGCGCGACCTCAACCGCACCATTCAGAAGGCTACTACCTGCCCTCATTATAGGGATTGCCCTATGCGCAGCGAGCTGCAGGAGCAGGCAGCCGATAATACAACAGACCAGCGTCCGGTCCGACAGTCTGCAAGGCGTAAAAAGGACCGCCGCATGGCTAGAGACAATCCCCGGAAGCAGGGTGAGTCTGAAGGTACCGATGGACAGTGTATTTAAACTTCCAGTCGGCGCATGGTATGCGGAAAAGCAAGGACAGGCATCCGTCAAAGTGGGGCGCGATTCGCAGAACAACCTCGTGGTAGAATCCGCCTGCGACAGCATCCAGCGTCGCTGCTGGTACCTGGAGGAAGAAATTACCCGCATCCGCAACGAATGGCAGGAAAAGGAAATGCAGCCCCCTGACATCGGACCTACCGGCTGGCAATGGTTCTGGATTCACACCGGGCGGACAGCCGCGGCGGTGTGCTGTTTAATCATCATTGGAATTATCATCAAACAACATTTAAAAAGGAAACAATTATGGCAGTAAAAGAAAATAACGGCTTGATATACGGCATCGGCAAACTGTCCTTTTGCGGCAAGGAAATCGGTTGGATCAGCCAGGACGGGCTGGCACCTGCCGGTGAAGATGTACAGACAACTCCCATCTATGCCGCGCAGGTTACGGACGGCCCGGTGGACGAACTGGTGACCAGTCCCGGAAGCACGGCGTTCACCTTTACCCTTATCCAGCTCAACGCGCAGAGTTGCGTGGACTTGCTTGGCGGCGAAGTCAGCGCGAAGGACGGGGCATACGAACCTCCCGAGAGCTTTACCAATCTGGAAGGCCCGTTCGTGGTGGATTGCGTCAGCGGCCACAAGATTGAAATCCCCCGCGGGAAAATCAGCGGCAAGATGACCAACAACATCAACATGAGCGGCGTACTGGGTTTTGCCTGCACGGTGAAATGTCTCAAGCCCACCGAAACGGGAAAGAAACGTTACCGCATTATTCCTCCGCAAGCCGAAGTTGCCGGATAACCTATGGCACAGGAAGAACTGAAAGCGTGCAGACTGATGCTTGACATGGGCGTGGCGATACCCGTCCGTCCCCTCAAGTATCTGCACCGGAAGAAGAAACCCTGCCGCATAATAATGCGCACTCCCTATGCAGGAACCATCATGCGCATCGACAGGCTTTATCTCAGCCTCGGAGTCACCTACGAGGAACTGAAGGAATACTCTTACGAGCAGAATACCGATTTTATATCAAAACATGGAAAAACAATCAGCCGCATGGTAGCTTATACGCTGGTACGGGGATGGTTGGCAGGACGCTTGTTGAACCGGCTAGTAGCATGGTGGCTGAGATGGCGCGTGCATCCCATGATGATGCAGGAAGCCATGTTCCAGATGCTGGCCATGCTGAACAAGGAGGATTTTCCGAACACTATCAAATTGGCACAGAAGATGAATCTGATGAAGCCCAATTTGAGCCACTAAGGAAACGGGAGTCAAAGGGATATACTGACGGCCCTCATAGCCCGTTCGGACTGGTATGGCAGATAGCGACCGCTACGGGGTGGAGCCTGCATTACATCCTTTGGAAAGTGCCATACACCACGCTGCTGGCGATGACCTCGGACACGCCACGCTATATCAGTGCCGAGGAAGCACAGAAAAGGAATTTACAAAAAATGATGGCCGACAAGAAAGCGAAGGACAGGACAGCCGCTGACCCGGTCGCCTTTTTCCAGACGCACATATCGGAAAACTAACCAATCAAAAGAAACACATGGAACCTGTAGAACTCACCATCATCACCCGCAACAAGACAAAGGAAGGACTTGCTGAAATCAACAAGGATTTGGACAAGACCGGACGCACCGTGGAGGAAGTGGCGGCGAATTTCAAGGCGCGCATGAAGGAACAGGCTGATGCTGTGAAGCAGGTGGAAAAGGATATTGCCTCGCTGGAAAAGCAACTGGGCAAAGTAGCTCCCGGCAAGGCAAAGATGGAACTCACCGCCGAACTGAACGCGGCAAAGAAAGTGCTGGCGGAAGAAAAGGGCGAACTGGCATTGCTTGAAAAGCAGGTGGAGCAGTCGGCACAGAAACATATCATGCTCCGCACCGAAATCCGCAACCTGAAAGAGCAGATGGCAGGAATGACGGAAGGCACTGCGGAGTATGCCGCTGCCATGGAGCGTCTTGGCAGAATGCAGGACCGTATGGGAGATATTAATACCCAGGGACGTATCTTTTCCGATGACAATAAAAATATCAAAGCCACCATGAATGCCATCTCTGGGCTGACTGGGGTAATGACGGCAGGTGTGGGTGTAGCGTCCCTCTTCGGTATGGAAGAGGAGAAATTGGCAAAGATACAGACCAAATTGCAGGCAGTAATGGCGATAACCATGGGCGTGCAGCAGGTGGCCAACACATTGAACAAGGACAGTTACTTTACCCATGTGCTGCTGACGAAAGGCAAGGATATGCTGACGATGGCAAATACACGGCTGGCGGTGTCGCTGGGCATATCAAAGATAGCCGCACAGGCATTGATGGCTACAATGACTTTGGGGCTTTCCGTAGCAATAACTGCTCTGATTGTCCTTTGGAACAAATACACGAAGAATGCGGAGAGAGAACAACGCGCATTAAATGCAGAAATAGAAAAGACAAAGACATCCATTGAGCAGATCGCCAATGATGTGGATTTTGAAGTGCGTATAGCCGAAGCCGCAGGAAAATCTAAAAAGGAATTGATGGATTTACGCAAAGAGGCTGTCAAAACCGCTTTATCCCTAGCCGATTTAAACTTCGATAACGTCAATGCCCGATATTTCGACGGGAAGGCTACAAAAGAACAAGTGGAAGAAGCAAGGAAGGTATCTCAGCAAGCGTGGGACAATTATAATAAAGTAATGCAGGATGCCATTGTATATGATACAGAACAACGGAATCCTAAAAAGAAGAACGGCAGTCCTACATCCGACAAGACTTCTACTGCGAACAAACTGGCCGACGCCGAACTGAAAGCCCTTCAGAAGATAGAAGATATGACCATTGCCCTGATGGAAGAAGGCGAAGAAAAAAAGAAGGCACTCGCCCGTAAACAATTCGATGACGAACTGGCACGTATCAATAAGGAAGAGAGTGAACGGCTGAAAGCATTGCAGGAAGCACAAAAGAACGGTTTCAAAGCGACTCCCGAACAGGTAAATGCCGTATCCGGCCAAGCCAAACAGCAGCGGCGGCTTGCATCAGAACAATACATCAAGGATTATTATGCCTTAGAAAAGGAGTACTCCGACAAGAGTAAGAAACTGAAGGACGACGAAGCCCAGTCCTGGATTGATTATAACAAAGAGTTTGGAGACTATCAGGAGAAACGCGCCACCATCGCCCAGGACTATGAAAACAAAATAGCAAGGGCGAAGACCGGCGGCGAAAAAGCCTCCTTGAAAAAAAATGAAGAAAAGGCAATAGCCGAACTGGATAAATCCATGCTTGAAAAATCGGATTTGTGGGTGCGCCTGTTCGGGGATGCTGAAAAACATACATTGTCCTATATACAGAAGACAATAGAGGAAACCCGGCAGCTGCTTGACTATATCAATCAGGTAAAAGGCGCAAAGCTCCCGACCGGAATTACTGAAGATTTCGCGAAATCTTTAAAGCCTAATGAACTGAAAGCCATTATGGACGCACTCATCAAGCAGCGTGACACGCTGAACAAACGCAATCCGTTCCAGCAACTCATCCAAGGTTTTAAAGACTTGAATGCAGCAGGTGCCGATACTGAAAAACAGTTTGAAGCGACACAAGGGATCATTGAAGGGATGAACGGTGCGGCATCCATTATCAGACAGGCAGGCGATGCGATGGAATCGTTGGGCGTAAAATCAGACTCTGCAATGAAAAAGACAGCCGATGTATTGAGTTCCACAGCATCCATGGCATCTACCGGAGCATCCATTGCCGGGCCGTGGGGCGCGGTGATAGGTGGAGCTATCGGGCTAGCATCCGGTCTGGTCGGAGTTTTTGGGGCAGATTACAGCGGATACAACGCGATGGTAGCAAAATATGATGTACTGCTGGATGTGTGGGACCAGCTACTTGACAAGAAAAAGGCATATATCAAAGAATCATACGCTTCTGAAGCGGTAAAGGCCGGCGAAGAAGCACTGGGTTTATTGGATGCCGAGAAGGAAGTGAACAAACGGCTTGGAGAATCTCGTTTGAGTTCCGGGAGCAGCGTGGGAAGCCACTCGCTATGGTACCGGATGTGGAAAGGCTCCTATAAGTACGAAGGCCGGAACTGGCGGGACGTAGCCGGTGAAATATCAAAATCCCTTGGCGGAATCAAGTTCGGCAGCATGAACGACATGCTGGACATGACCGGTGACCAGTTGGAGTGGATAAAGACACAGTACAGCGGATTGTGGTCTGTGATGGACGGTGACTTCCGGCAATATCTGGACAACATCATCGAATACGGAGAAGCCGAGAAGGAAATCATTGAATCGGTCAAGGAACAGATAACCGGCATTTCCCTGAGCGAATTCGAAAACAGCTATCTGAGCATGATGATGGACCTGGACAGCACGAATGAGGATTTTGCCGACAATTTGGAAAAGTACCTGCAAACCTCCATTTTCCGTTCACTGATAGCCGAAAAATACAAGGGACAGATTCAATCGCTGTATGACAGTTTCTACGAATCCGGCAAGGACGGACTGACGCAGACCGAAGTGGAGAACTTGCGGAAGCAGCAGCAGGAACTGGCGGACGCCATGCTGGCAGACCGCGAAAATATGATGAAGGCATTCGGATGGAGTGCCGATGACACCGCGTCCTCTTCCTCTCAGTCAGGACGTGCCGGAGCGGTGACAACGATAACAGAAGAAACGGGTGGGAAAATAGAAGGCACCCTAAACGTCATGACCAACCACCTTATAGAAATGGATGACAACATTAAGGATATCAGCAAGAACTCCTACGAGTCTATCGGGCTGCTGTCAAAAATTGCGGAAAACACCGCATGTCTGCCCGCAATGGCAGAGGTATTGGAAAGAATGGACATTAACGGAACACGAGTAAAGATAATATAATGAATTTAAGCGGATACATGACAATAAATGGCAAGGACGCATCGACGGAGTACGGTGCATTCCTCTGTGAATTGGGAGAATCGGAACACACTAACATGGACGAATTATGCAAGATGCCGAAGATGAAGGCATATACCGCAGTGTCTTTCCGTGAGCGGAACGGAGAGCAACTGCCCGACAAGCTGCCTTCTCCTTGCTTTGAGGCGATTGACCGCACTCTGCAATTTATCGTTACGGCCGATACGGACACTTTACGGCATACCCGATATGCAGCTCTGATGGCAGAGTTGAAATCCGGCTGGCTGGATTTCAAGATAAAAGGACTGCGGAACTACAGAATGTATATGTCTGAACCATCCGCCCCGAAGTGGTACCCTCTTCCTTCCACGAATGGCAAGTATATCTGTATTTTCAAAGTGAAATTCCGCGAGCCTGAACCCGTTTTAAACAACGATTAAACATTGTACAAATGGAACTCAATATATACAACCGTGCAGGAGAATTAAAAGAAACAGTCTCGCCGTCTTCATCGTCACAATGGGTCAGGGAGATCGGTGCAGAATACGTTGTATCGTTATCTTTCAAAACATGGGATTTTTTCATGCTCGACGTGAACGATTACATCGAGATGGGGGGATGTAAATTCAAAATCAAGAAGGAATATCGTCCGAAGCAGATCTCCACACAGGAATATTCCTATCAGGTTCACTTCTACGGGCGGGAACATGATGCGGAGGATATCAAGCTGTGTCGGCTGACACAAGGAGAAGACGATTTGGAAGTGACATTCGCCTATGAAGCCACTCCGCTTGAAATGCTGACCAAAGTGGTCCAAAACCTGAACCGAAATACGGACAACGTGATGTGGAGAGTAGGCGAAGCCGTTTATGCGCCACGTCAGACCTTTGAATTTAACGACGTGTTCTGTTGGGATGCGCTGAACAATATTGCAGCACAGCTGGAAACAGAATGGTGGATAGACGGTGACTATCTGAACATGTGCAAATGCGAGCGCGGCGAATCGGTATCGCTTGGCTATATGCAGGGATTAACTTCACTGACACAACAAGAAAACAGCAACACGGTACGGTTCTTTACGCGCCTTATTCCACGCGGAAGCACAAAAAACATAGACCGAAATAAATACGGGTATGATCGCCTTCAATTGCCTTCGCGTGCCAAATTTATTGATCTTAATACAAAATACGGTCTGAAAGAACATGTGGAAGAAGCTGCCTTTGAAGGAATATTCCCACATCGCGTCGGTACGCTCTCAGCTGTGCGCAATGAGGAAAAGGAGAATGAGGAAACAGGGAAATTCATTGTCTATCATATAAAAGATAACGGGCTTCCGTTTAACCCGGATGACTATAGGCTCGACGGTAAGGTGATTCATCTCACCTTCCAATCAGGGAATCTTCAAGGCAAAGACTTTGAAGTAAACTGGAATTATGATACGCAGGAATTTGAGATCATTAATATCTATCCCGATTCTGTCACTCAGTTGCCAGGTGGAAATATGATTCCCGCTGTCGGAGATGCCTATATATTATGGAATCTTCGTATGCCTGAATCTTACACCACAGCAGCGGAACAGGAGTATGAATCGGCTGTCAATAACTTTCTGAGTGAGTACGCCCGCGATACTGCTATCTATTCAGGCGACACGGATTATATATATGTAAATACGAATAAGGTTCCGCTGGTGTTGGGGCAGCGTGTACACCTGCTTTCATCGGAATATTTCGGAGAAACGGGATATCGAGACAGTCGTATCACAAAGATCTGCTGCAAACTAGAGAACTTGAGCATTGCGACAATAGGATGTTGTAACACAGTAGGGCATTCGTGGAAAAATTCGATTGAAAGCTCGATCGGGGAGTTGAAATACACCTTGGCGGAACAACAAAAAAAAGGAGAAGCAAAGATTCTCAAGACAGGAGATACAGAAGTTCCTTCGGAATACAATGTATTCTCGGCCTTACGCGCACTCGGTGAATTTATATCAAAGAAAAAGGATGATATCGTACAAGGGGTTATCACCTTTTTAAAAGGCATCAGAATTGGCAAATTCGTCACCGGCTTAATAGGCGGCAGCGGCGCGTCCATCTACCTTGACTCGGACGGGAAGACGGTCATGGAAGCTGACAAGGCTGTCTTCCGAGAAGAGCTGGTTGTGCCCAAAATCACCTTCAACTGCATCGATGTAATAAGCGGTGACAAGGCCAACACATTCGCTTACGGAAGGATAAAGACCGTGGACAAGGAAAAACAGGTAGCCACGCTCGATCTGCTGGACGACCAGTGGGGTACACTGCATGTCAATGATATCTGCCGCGGAGTATTCCACAACATCGAAGGCGGAAACTATACGGATGACGCATACGATGACAATGGCTTTATGGGCTATTCTGGATTCGCCACCTCCTACTTCACCCCTACCAGAATTGTGGAGAGCAAGGCAGGTGGCATGACATTCGAATATTCCCTGCAGGCCGGGACAAACATCCATCCCATGCCGGGCATGAACTTCTTCGCCTACGGGAACTTCACCGATGTGGAGCGGCAGGCCATCACGTATGAGAACAGATACTATACTCGCAGAATGACGGGAGTGAACACCTGGATCATCCATCCTACGAAGAACATCTCCATGCAAGACGGTCTGCTCGAAGGACTGACTATCGGGAACATGGAGATGCACGGTTACGGCTACTTTGGCACAAATCAGTATTTGACTGGTGTACATATTCAGTTCACCCCCTCACAGATCGAGGAGATAAGGGGAGATTCAGTCTATAATGTGAGTTTGTCGGATAATGAGGGCGTGATAACCGTAGACGTAGATGATGACGGAAACATTATAGGCGGACTTACCGAATTACAGAATGTGATAGCCGGCGGAACCACTGTCGTAAACGGCAGTGACAATGTGGTCACCACAAGCTACAAGCTAAAGACACGCATACAGGTATTCAAAGCGGCCACAGAATTAGTTTATTCGGATACCATGCAAATAGGCAGATATGTAGTTCGGATGGAGTGCGCCGGATGCTCAGCGGTGATAACGAACGGTGTGCTCTATGTGATCAACATAACTGATCTTGACACCTGCTATGTGGCTATGAAGATAAATTGTGAGGGCAAGGCTGTATTCGACAAGGTGTACAAAGTGACGGTGATCCGTAACGGACGGAATCCCATCATCGCAGACATAGACAACGAAATGGCATCCGTGGCCTGTGACCAGAACCGACATGTCGTGCTAGGACTTCCGGTGTCAACCACTGTAAGTGCCTGGTATGGCACAACGCCTCTGGCTTTGGACAAGATAGAACTGCAAACACCGTCGGGAGTCACAGCTACGGCGGACGCACAAACTGGCAGGATCACAGTCACAGCCATCAGCGACAATGCGGCAGACACCCTCCCGATAGGTATTACCATACACACCACCTTCAGAGGATCACAATACATAAAGAAACTTACCCTTACCATAAACAAGCAAGTGTCCGGAGAGAATGCCGTGATATACCAACTGCTTCCCAGCGTGAATTCCGTGAAGATCAACGAGGAAGGGCAATATACGGATGCTTTCGTAAGCTGCAAGGTGACAATGACGGAAGGTAAGGGGACATACTCATTGTCGTCACTTCCTTCCTGGCTTGTGATAAAGTACAGTTACGATGGAGGCAATGAACTGGACTATGCCTACGGAAGCGATATCAGCTTCTTCGGAAAGAATGAGTTTGTGAAGTTCTCCCTGTATAAGGACACTGTCCTGCTAGACCGTGAGACCATTCCGATGGTGATAGACGGACAGAGTGCGGTCATTGCCGATCTTGACAACGAGATGGACTCGGTAGCATGTGATGATTTGGGGCATGTGATATCCGGACTTCCTGTGAATACCAATGCGAGCATGTTCGGGGGGACAGCACAACTGGTACTGACATCCGTATCCTTGTCCGCTCCTGCTGGTGTTACAACCGACTATGTGAACAACGGGTCTTATGCGACCGTGAGCGTAACCGCCATTACAGATGCGGCTGATGTGACACTCCCCATAGTCATCACATTGAAAGCGGTTTATCTGGGCGTTACTTACACCCGTAGTCTAACTTTTACCGTAAACAAGCTGATTGCCGGAGAAAATGCAGTCATCCACAATCTTCTTCCCAGCACAAGTACAGTGAAGATAGATGACAGGGGCAACTACTCCCACCCGTCTGTGAGCTGTGCAATCACTGTGACGAACGGAAAGAACAATGTCGGGTCTCTTGAATCTGTTCCATCCGGGTTCAGTATAAAGTACAGTATCAATAATGCTACAGAGGCGACATATACTTATGGCAGTGCCGTCAATATAACCGGAATAAAAGGTACTGTCCGTTTTTTCCTTTATAAGGGAAGTGTATTAATAGATCAAGAAACCATACCCGTCATCATGGACGGCACCACTGTCGTGGTGGCCGATCTTGACAACGAGATGGACGGGGTAGCATGCGACCAGTACGGTAATGTGACCGGAGGACTGCCATTGAGGACGAATGTCTACATCTATGCAGGGAGTACACAACTGACAGTTACTTCCGTGATGGTATCCACGCCTGCCGGTGTGACAGCCGGCTACGTAAACAACGGGTCTTATGCAACAGTGAGTGTAACCGCCATTACAAGTGGTGCGGATGATATGTTGCCTGTGTCAATCACTGTGAAAGCTGATTCGGGAGGTGTGCAGTATACCCGTACCGTCACCTTTACAGTAAGCAAAATAAGACAGGGTGATACGGCGGTAGTCTATAGAATTCATCCATCTGTGGATAAGATAAGGAAGACTGTAGATGGCGTAAATTCACCATCCTTCGTATTCTGTTCGCTCAGCAAGGTGGAAGGAAACAAGGCTGCCGTATCTGTTTCTTCCCTTCCATCCAGCTATTCGTTATATTATTCAATAGACGGAAGTTCAAATATGTCCTGTGGCGTGGGACAGCCCATATCTGCCAGCGGGGCTTCCACTAATGTGGTATTCAGTCTGTATTACAACGGAACCGTGGTGGACCGTGAGACAGTCGTTGTTCTGAAGGACGGTGAGAGAGGCGACAAGGGTAATCCGGGGGAACCAGGCTCTGATGGAAGCGATGGTATAAGCTATTATCTTGTTCCTTCGGTCACCCAAATAGGCTCAACCGCTACGGGGAGTCCTGAGCCGTCAAGCTTCACAGTCTATCATAAGTCAAAAGTGGGATATGGTACAATAAATAATACCTCCGCCTATATGGCCGTATGGGGAAGCAATGACGGGGTGGGCTACACTATGATAGGTTCATGTTCCTATACGACCTACAAGACTGTCAATGCCGCATCATACCCGTACAAGTACTTCGTGATAAGGACATACAGCATCTCAAACCCGTCATGGAATAGTACTTATTTGCTCAGCGTGTCTGTGAACAGGGTATATGATGGCACGGACGGGGCCATTGGTACGGCAGGGGCGATGCCGAGGCCCTGCGGGCTATATAGTTCGTCAAAAACCTATGTATACAATGATGATTTCCGTGATATTGTATATGACAATAATGGAAGGGTATGGATGGTGCAGACGCACGGTACTTCCATGTATGGGAAGCCCCCCTCATCCTATGCCGGTAACGGCTGGCTGGAGGGAAGCAAGGAAGTATTCACAGCAATAGATACCGCGCTGATAGACGGGGCAAACATAGCCGGGTTCGGATTTAAAAACGGCGTAATGGCCTCGTTGGATGGGCAGACCACCGATTCTTTCAATCCGGAAAATTCAAAGTTGATACTGGACGGAAAGAGAGGACGCGCCACGATATTGGAAGGCGTATTCAAGAGGCTGTACTTCGAGGACTGCTTCACCAAGAACAGATTCCTGAATCTGAGAGGCGTGCATTTGAACGAATATGATCCAGAGGAAAGCTACAGGATAGGTGACTGCTACTATTCCGGCTCGTCCATATACACGCACCAGTCCGATGGTGACACGAAACTTGATTACGGATATGTATATACCGGTTATTTTTCTTACATAGTAAATCCGGCATACAGCAGGATGATACAGGCCGGATGTGCAGAGGCCGGAAAAATGAATGTCATATATATGCCTGACGTGTCGGAGGACAACTATGGTACGGAAGTGGTCATCTGTGTCCCGTCCAGAATCGGTACCAGATCTGTTACCGGTGAGGAGGGCCGTTGTGTCGTGAGTCAGAGAAACGTCATCAATGTAGACGAGAGGACCTTGCTGATAGGAGATGACACGAAAGGCGGAGACGTCACGCTGGTCAGCACGCCTATGGGGTGGCTGGTAAAGACACTACACCATGTTGGGTGTGATAACGCACGGGTGATGAGATTACTGTTTGGTGGAGGTTCATCTTCATACAGCGTATCAATAGACAGTGCGTGCATCAATATTAATACATCGAAAATCTCCGTGAAGCGGAACGGTGTAGGGGATGTGACGGTGACTATAAGGTCCGGAACTGCCGGGTTCTTCTATGGGTCACATGTGAACGTTACGGGATACGGAAATGTATTGGGCTCATCCGAGTCGCCTGCCAAGGCCACCATAGGTGATATTTCCTACTCCAGCCTCTCATACGACTTCATCGTGAGGGTATTGTTATCCGATGACAGTTCACGCAACGATGGCAGCTTCTTCATGGACGTATATTCCAGCAAGTCCATTTACATAGGAAAAACCAGCGAATAGTTCTCATAAAGAATAAAGACATGGCAGCAGAAATGACAAACATAGACATACGGGAATTTACCACTCTGTCCGGAACGGACGGCGAAGACAGCGTACTGCTTGTACAGGAATCCGGAGCGAACGGCAAGATAAAGATCGCTCTTTTCAAACAACTGCTAACGTCACATGTCATTCCTTCCATCGTGGAGGGAACATGGTGGATAGGCGACGCGCCCACGGGGGTGACAGCTATAGGAAAGACCCCGCTGTTGCGACGTGGAAAACTAGGTGTGGAATATAAGTACGATACGGATGATAACACAATGTGGCGTCTGCTTATCAACTATGACGATATCGTATTGAGGTATCAGGACCTGACAGAAATGCAGAGGCATGAGCTGTCGGGAAAAAACGCGTATCTTCGGAAAGAGAAGGATTACATACAATGGAGCTTGGGGAAGGACGGCATGTATGACGGATGGCAAAACCTTATCCCCTTGCTTGATATAAAGGGAAACAAGGGTGACCCAGCGTTATTCCGCCGCAACGGTGACTTTGTACAGACAAACAATACAGAAGGCGGTTGGGAAGACCTGTATAACATACGCGACTATGCCGGAGCCGTGGAGTTCGCGTTGGAACTGGGAAACCGCACGGATCTGGCCGTTTCTCAAAAGCTGCTGACGGACTCGCTGAAAGGGCTGTCATCCACACTGGGAGGGTTGAACAACGTGAACAGGAATGCGGATGACACTTTTGAAACGATCAAGGTGCTCGCTAAGCTCCCCGACAAGAGCGAATTTGAGATGGTCTCTCCAGGCGAACTCGGGATCAAAACCGGCGATAACATAAACATAGCCACGTTTGACGTGGAGGAGGGATGTGTCATGATGCACACGCCCGATCCGAACTGCGGCAACGTGAGTTTCAATATCGGGGATGATGGTAATTTTTACGTTAACATAAACAATTGAGAATATGGCGACAACTAATCTGGGACGGATCATGATGATGTTGAAGGACGAATATGAGAACGCCCGGTCTTATGTGAAACTTGACATCGTGTCCCACCTTGGCGGCGGATATTGCTGCAAGAAACCGTGCATCGGCATTCCGCCGACCAATACGGAATACTGGCTCTGCATAGCCAGACGCGGAGATGACGGGCAGGTGCGCTGGAACGCGCTGACGGCGCAGGAAAAGGAAAGCATCCTGTCGAGCATTGAAACCGACGTGCTAGGATTCACCCACGCTGGAGGATTCCGGGTGACGGACGCGGATGGGAACGTAGTGATAAGCTATGCGGCCGGTAACGGGCTGGATACGGCCATGCTGTCGGACCATATCAAGATTCTGATACGGGAGATAGACGGATGGCTGTCCGTCGGCACTATTTCCGGCACCGCTTTTGACGGGAAGCTGGGCATGGAGCTGGGCGCGAAAGTGAACAGGCTGGACCTTCGCACAATGAAGTTCTCCAATTTTCTGGAAGTGGAGGAAAACGGTCTTTACGTCTGCGATACGGGCGGAAACATAGGCATGAGATATGACGCGGACGGGCTGGACTTCGCTGTCCTGTCGCCTCACGCGAAGGAAGTGCTTGAGTCCGTGGGTATAGGAGGAGTGGAATACGAACGGGCAAGCGATGTGGAATATGATGTTTGATTTTTTTTATAATATATATTTATGAGCGGAATAGCGATTGTAATACCGGGAGCGGACTTCTCGGCTAAGAATTTGGGAAAGGTGACATTCCTTGAAGATGTCGCGGTGACAGGAATAACCATCAATGGCGCATTAGCGGCTGAGGGCATGACAAGCCTCTATACAGTCACATACCATCCGGCAAACACCTCGCAGAAGGGATGTGTGTGGAGCGTTGAAAGCGGTTCGGAATATGCTTCGATAGACGCTTCTACCGGAGTGCTTACAATTAAAAGCGGTGCTTCGGCGAACAATGTGGTCATCAGGGTGACATCCACTTATGACAGTGCCGTGACTGTGACAAAGACGGTGACGGTGACTTACAAAGAAACGGTTGACGAGCTGACGGGCATCAGCATCATCGGTGAATCGGAAGTGGGTCTGGACGGCAGTCCGTTCTCTATTTCCTATACCCCTGAAAACACCAGCCGTAAAGGCGTGGTCTGGAGTGTCGTCAGCGGAAGCCAGTATGCGTCCATTGATCGGGACGGTTATCTGACGGTGGTTGCGGACGGCTCTGTTACCATAAAGGCAGTTTCAGTCTGCGACAACAGTATCACCGCAACGAAGACGATAACCACGACTTCATTCGTACCGGCTATTTTCCTCAGCATCAACAATGACGAAAGAGGTGTTCTCACCGATATCGTTGTCGCGGATATCTCTAGCGCCGAGATGGAAGTCCTGCTCATGACACGCGATGCAGGCAATTTTGCAATCGGCTCCCGAACTTCGGGTTCAGCCAATGACAGATTCGGTATCATACCGGGCATCACCTTGAAAAGCGGTTACTGGAATGCCCTGTTCGGGAACGCCTCACTAGGAGACGTCAATTTCCCATTATCGAAACCATCTTCAGCAAATATATTCAAGGTAGGCAGAGAAGGAGCTTCCCTAAATGGTACTATGGTACAATATACATCTACTCCCGATATCTCTTCTTCAAACACGGCCCCCTTTGCTATCGGTAATTTCTTTAACAACGGCACAAAATCATGGCATTTCGAAAAGAGGTCCACTAGCGGATCCGCCCGTGTGGCTTATGTCAGGATTAAAGAGAATGGCGTTCTCACACATAATTTAAAACCTTACAAGGACGGCTCCGACTTCGGATTTACAGATATTGTAACCGGCAGGAAATACAGTGCTTCGTCACTGGTAGGCGCATCTTATGTAGAAAATTTATACGCTTCGTGACATGAGTGGACATATAACAAAAATGAAGGACAAGGTAACGGGGGCAGATATCCTTCCCGTTACCGTATTTGATGCGGTGAAAGACAGCAAGGGCACTTCTTTGTCCGTAGTGTTACAGTCAATGCTGGAAAGGCTTTTGCATCTTGTGGATGATGAAGGCTTTTATGTATGTGATGCGGACGGGAACATAGGAATGCGATACGATGCCGACGGTTTGAATGTGGCACAGATGTCTGATGCCATGAATGAACAGGTCTACAGCTATGTCAAGGCACAACAGCAGGATGTCGGGAATGAAATATTTCCGGTGAAAGTGACCGAACTAGCGGAATGGAAATTCTCAAAGAATGCTTCTGGTGATTTTGCGGATGTAACATTGCCGCATAGCTGTAATGCTGCTGACGGACAGAGTGCGAGTTATTACCGGGGCGACACCTACTATAAATATACTCTTACAGTTCCGGTTTCCGGAATAGGCAGCAAGAACTATATCCTGTTGCTGAAGTCGGCCGCACAGGCAGGGTATGTATCCGTCAACGGTACCGTGATATCCGTACACAAAAGTGGATATACACCATTTACCGTTGACCTGACAGGCTCCCTAAAAGCCGGTTCTAATGAGATAATGATAAAATGCAGCAACCAGCTTGATACTACGATGCCTCCAGTTTCCTCAGATTTCAACAAGAACAACGGACTTCACGACCGTGTTTATCTGATTGAGTCTGGAAAACTGCACGCTGATATGGAAAATTACGGCTATGACAAAATGCATGTGTTTCAGAAATCTGTAACAGACGACTGTGCAACCGTTCAGGTGAATACTCGGATTGTCAATGACACCGGAACGGACCGGGTATGCAATGTGCTGATATCCTTGTCTGACTCCGACGGAAGCATAGTGTCAAGGGATATTGAAACTCTCCTTGTTCCGACCACTGGTATGGAATACATGAAAGAAATCACCATAGACAATCCACATTTATGGAACGGGCTGACTGACCCTTATTTGTATACCGTCACTCTTGTAATATCTGCAAATTCTATCGTTTGTGAAAACCTGTCAACAAAAGTAGGCTTGAGATATTATAGAATGGATGCTGGAACAGGATTCTATTTGAACGGGAAAAGTTATCCGCTGCGTGGCGTGGCGCATCACCAGGACCTATACGGGAAAGCAAGCGCACTGACAGAGGCAGATATTGATGCGGATTTTGAATTTATCAAGGAACTGGGATGTAATTTCATCCGTATTGCCCATTATCCGCACAATCAATACACATTCGAGAAGTGTGATGAATTGGGGATAATTGTACAAACTGAAATTCCATGGGTGAACGAATGTGGCGTTAATGCCACGGACGTCTATCTTATGAATATCAAGCGGCAGATGAAGGATATGATCATCCATCACTACAACCATCCAAGTATCGTTTTCTGGGGCATGTGGAACGAGCTCGGCAACACTCATGACAATAATCCCCAGGGAACATTGGATGTGGCAAAAGTAGTGGAATGGACTGAAGAATTATACTTGTATGCAAGGAACCTTGACGCTACCCGTTTTATCGGCATGGCAGATGACAAGCAATATAACAAGCCGGGATGGGACATGCTTGCCGGAGATTATCATGCTGAAAATGTGTATCGTGGATGGTATACGAATCAAAGCATTTCAGGCGCTGATGAAATGAAGGGAGTCATGATGGGTATAAGGAACAGGATGGGATGTACGGCTTTGACCGAGTATGGTTCAGGATGCAATCCTTATTGTCATTCTGAGAAACCTGATACTACCACAAACAAAGGCAGTAATGGCGCACGCCATGATGAAGAGTATGCCAATCTTTTGCATGAGAGTCATTTGAGACAGATTTGTGAAATGGATTTTCTTGTGTTCACATCGGCATGGGTATTGTTTGATTTTGCCGTAGCTGCAAGAAAGGAAGGTTATATGCATTGTACGGATGGAGTAACCACCACGACTGACACTTCGAAGTATTATATCAATGACAAGGGGTTAGTAACTCGCGACCGTGGCCTTAAAAAGGATGCGTTCTATCTGTATAAGGCAAAGTGGAATCAGAAAGAAACGACTGTCTACATAACATCAAGAAGATTCATTTCTCGTCCTTCCTCTGTAATTACGATCAAGGTCTATTCCAACGCTGAAACTCTCAGACTGTATCAGAATGGTGTACTGAAACAGACTTTGACCGGGAGTGGTGAAGCAACGGGAGTCATCTGGACATTCCAAGCCATTCCTTTTGAAAATGTAACTGACACATTTAAAGTGATAGGTTTTGATAAAAATGGTGTTGAATTCCGAGATAATGTTGATTTTAGTGTGAATAAATGAAATAATTGATTATAAATTTTAGTTAAATCGGATTAGTGATACTATTACTACGATTTAATTATTACATTTACTTAAAAATAAAAATATTATGAAAGCGGCAGACAAGTTACAGCATCTTATATGGAAAACAAAATTATACAAAATTACGCATCCATATTTACATTGGGGATTACGTTATGTGTGCCCTTTCTGCGGTTTCCATTCTTCCGGTTATGCGAAATGCGGCGAGGATTCTGAATTATTCTCCCGTATTCATGTTATCGGAGCAGGTAGAAGGTCTGCCGCTTGTTGGAAATGTAATTGTCGCGACCGTGAACGCCTTTTATACGTTTATCTTAGAGATATAGTTCATGTCTTTGATTCTTCTCGGAAATTTCATATTCTTCACTTTGCCCCAGAACCCCACTTAACGGAAAGACTAAGGACGTTAGCCAATGTCAATTATATATGTGGCGATTTGTTCACCACCGGTTATTCTTATCCTGACTATGTGAGAAATATGAACGTGCTTGATATCCCTTTCAAAGAAAACAGCTTTGATATTGTGCTATGTAATCATGTGCTTGAACACATAGAAAATGATCAAAAGGCCATGCAGGAGCTTTATAAGGTGTTAAAAAAGACTGGAATCGCCATATTACAAGTACCAATAGCTTCAGACCTAGCGCATACTTATGAAAATTCTTCTATAACAGAACCTGAATTACGTATAAAGCATTTCGGACAAAAAGACCATGTACGACTTTATGGCATGGATTATAAAACCAGACTTGAGTCTGTAGGATTCAAAGTAGATATGGTGAATATTGCCGATAGATATCCTAAATATGGATTAAATCCATTTGAAACCCTTTACATATGTCACAAATAAGTAATCCAGTTATCTTTAAATTCACATGATATCATACTAAATTGTATTCAAACATCGTTTGGATACAATTTAAAAATCACAAGAAATAGAGTAATTATCGCATTTCGATTTGTGCTAATAAATGTAATCCTACCGCAAAATGATTTGAAATATCATCTCATTTCGTTTTGCGGTTTATATTTAGTTGCATTTTTCAGTAGGCGTACGGGACTCGAACCCGTGACCCCATGCGTGACAGGCATGTATTCTAACCAACTGAACTAACGCACCAATAATTTTGATAGTCTCTCTTCCGACGCTTTCTCTCTCGATTGCGGGTGCAAAGGTACGCATTATTTTTAAATCTGCAAGCGTTTTGGCAAAAACCATAAAAAAAATATTTTCCAACTCCCTTCACCTCCCCACCCTAAAAATTACGATATTGTTATTATTTTAATCTTTTCAACAAACTTCTTGTTATAAAATTTAGCTTATTGGCAATAATTCGCTATTTTTGTGCACTCAATAGATTAAAATCGAAAATTAGGGAAAAAGATGAATACAACTGCAAAATTATTGTTGCACTGCCCAGACCAACCAGGCATTTTGGCAGAAGTCACAAACTTTATTACAATTAACAAAGGTAATATTGTCTACTTAGACCAATATGTGGACCATGTAGAAAATATATTTTTCATGCGTATAGAATGGGAAATAAAGGATTTCTTTATTCCTAAAAATAAAATAGAAGATTATTTTGAAACCTTGTATGCCCAAAAATATGAAATGAAATTCCGTCTTTATTTCTCGGATGTAAAACCCAAAATGGCCATATTTGTTTCCAAACTGTCCCATTGCCTGTTCGATATGCTGGCACGCTACACGGCCGGAGAATGGAATGTGGAAATTCCGCTGATTATAAGTAACCATCCCGACCTTCAGCATGTGGCAGAACGTTTCGGTATACCGTTCTATCTCTTCCCTATTACTAAAGAGAACAAAATGGAACAGGAAAAAGCAGAAATGGAGCTATTGGAAAAACATAACATCAATTTCATTGTACTGGCACGCTATATGCAAGTGATTTCCGAACAAATGATTGAAGCATATCCCAACCGCATCATCAACATACACCACTCTTTCCTCCCTGCGTTCGTTGGTGCAAAACCTTATCATGCAGCGTTTGAACGAGGAGTAAAAATCATTGGTGCGACCAGCCATTATGTTACCTCCGAACTGGATGCCGGTCCTATCATTGAGCAAGATGTAGTACGCATCACACACAAGGACACTGTGCAGGATTTAGTAAGTAAAGGTAAAGATTTGGAAAAAATAGTCCTTTCTCGTGCTGTTCAGAAACATATTGAACGAAAAGTATTGGCTTATAAAAATAAAACAGTTATCTTTAGCTGATGAAAATTGCTGTCGTAAAATATAATGCAGGAAACATCTACTCCGTAGACTATGCACTGAAGCGCCTTGGAGTAAAAGCAACCATCACTTCCGATAAGGAAGTATTGATGAGTGCCGACAAAGTTATCTTCCCCGGTGTGGGCGAAGCCGAAACAACCATGAGCCATCTCCGGAAAAACCGGTTGGATGAAGTTATTAAAAACTTAAAACAACCTGTACTAGGTATCTGCCTGGGAATGCAGCTGATGTGCCGGCACTCCGAAGAAGGAAATGCCGACTGCTTGGGCATCTTTGATACTGATGTAAAGTTATTCAGCCCCACCCGGCATGAAGACAAAGTACCCCATATGGGATGGAACACCCTGACTCATGTACGCAGCGACCTGTTCAAAGGATTCACCAAAGAAGAATTTGTATACTTCGTACATAGCTTCTATGTGCCTCTGAACGAGTTTACGGCAGCACAAACAGATTATATCCTCCCCTACAGTTCGGCCTTGCACAAAGATAATTTCTATGCGACACAGTTCCATCCCGAAAAGAGCGGAGCCGTGGGCGAACGAATCCTGAGGAACTTTTTAGAATTGTGAACCATTACATTATATATAACAATGTATAAGAAGAAATAGATATGATAGAGTTAATTCCTGCCATCGACATTATTGATGGCAAATGCGTCCGTCTTTCTCAAGGAGATTATAACACACAGAAAGTATATAACGAAAACCCGGTTGAGGTTGCCAAAGAATTTGAAGCCCATGGGATTCATCGTCTGCACATTGTCGATCTGGATGGAGCAGTTTCACGCCATGTTGTGAATTACCGTGTACTGGACCAAATCGCCAGCCGCACTTCTCTGGTCATTGATTTTGGAGGAGGGATAAAAACAGACGAGGACCTAGTCATCGCTTTCGACAATGGCGCACAAATGGTAACCCTGGGCAGTGTAGCCGTGAAAAATCCCGGGCTTTTCAAAAAATGGCTGGAACAATACGGAAACGAGAAAATCATTCTGGGAGCTGATGTAAAGGAGAATAAAATTTCTGTCAATGGCTGGAAAGAGGAAAGTCAGCAGCAGTTGATCCCTTTTCTGAAAGATTATACTAAAGAAGGAGTTTTCAAGGTGTTATGTACCGACATCAGCCGTGACGGAATGTTGCAAGGGCCTTCCGTGGAACTATACCAGCAAATCCTGAAGGAGTTCCCGAATATGCATCTGATAGCCAGCGGAGGAGTAAGCTGTATACAGGACATTATCGACCTGGAAATAGCCAAAGTTCCGGCTGTTGTTTTCGGCAAGGCATTATACGAGGGAAAAATTACATTGAAAGACTTAAACCGTTTCATGTAAAAGCAAATCATGTTAGCAAAAAGAATCATACCTTGCCTGGACATCAAAGACGGGCAGACCGTAAAAGGAACCAATTTCGTAAACTTACGTCAAGCAGGTGATCCGGTAGAACTGGGGCGTACCTACAGTGAACAGGGAGCTGACGAACTGGTCTTTCTCGATATCACTGCCAGCCATGAAGGGCGCAAAACCTTTACCGATTTGGTAAAACGGGTAGCGGCCAATATCAATATCCCCTTTACTGTAGGAGGAGGTATAAACGAACTGAGCGACGTAGACCGGCTATTGAATGCAGGAGCTGACAAAGTTTCTATCAATTCATCAGCCATCCGCAATCCGGATTTGGTAGACAAGATTGCCAAACATTTCGGTTCACAGGTCTGTGTGGTAGCCATTGACGCCAAGCAGACTGAAACCGGGTGGAAATGCTATCTGAACGGCGGCCGGATTGAAACCGACAAGTACCTGTTTGACTGGGCTAAAGAGGTGAACAACCGCGGGGCAGGAGAAATTCTTTTCACGAGCATGAACCATGACGGAGTGAAAAACGGATATGCCAACGAAGCCCTCTCCACCCTGGCCGATTTACTGACAATTCCCGTCATCGCATCTGGAGGCGCCGGATGCATGGAACATTTCCGCGATACATTTGCAAAAGGGAAAGCAGATGCTGCATTAGCAGCCAGCGTTTTTCATTTCGGAGAAATTAAAATTCCCGAATTAAAACAATATCTTTGCGAACAAGGAATTAATGTGAGGTTATAACTCTGTTTTTAATTGCATCTAAATCTGTTTCCACTACCATCCCAAACAGGATGAAAGACTGGCAAACGACCTTCAGATCCTCATTCCACTCTGAATGACGATGCTGATGAAATTTTAAACAAGTTCTATACAACACCGATAATATAACAATAAAATATAGAAAAATGGATTTGAATTTCGAAAAAATGAACGGGTTGATCCCCGCCATCATACAAGACAACAGCACCAGCAAAGTACTGATGTTAGGGTTTATGAATGAAGAAGCATACCGAAAGACAGTGGAAACCGGTAAAGTAACCTTCTTCAGCCGTACCAAGAACCGTCTGTGGACAAAAGGTGAAGAAAGCGGGAATTTCCTGAATGTTGTTTCTATAAAAGAAGACTGTGACAAGGATACCCTGCTGATCAAAGTAAATCCGGCAGGTCCTGTATGTCACACCGGAACAGATACTTGCTGGGGAGAAGAAAACAAAGAAGACATCATGTTCCTGAAGGAATTACAAGATTTCATTGACAAACGTCACGAGGAAATGCCCGCAGGCTCTTACACCACCAGCCTGTTCGAATCCGGTATCAACAAAATGGCACAGAAAGTAGGCGAGGAAGCCGTGGAAACGGTTATCGAAGCTTGTAACGGAACCGACGAACGCCTCATCTACGAAGGAGCCGATCTGATATACCACATGATTGTACTGCTCACCTCAAAAGGCTATCGCATCGAAGACCTTGCCCGTGAATTGAAAGAACGTCATAGCGCTACGTGGAAAAAACATTAAAATGATGGACGAAGCTCTCATTCGATATAAAAACGTATATATCAACCAACAAGAGTTAGGCGTATTGGAAGATGTAAACCTGGAACTGAACAAGGGTGAATTTGTTTACCTCATTGGAAAAGTCGGTTCCGGAAAAACCTCATTACTGAAAACAATTTACGGTGAGCTGGATATACAGTCAGGAGAAGCTGAGGTGTTAGGCTACAACATGACTAACATCAAGCGGAAGCATATTCCCGAACTGCGCCGCCGTTTAGGCATTGTCTTTCAAGATTTTCAGTTACTGACAGACCGCACCGTACACGCAAACCTCAGTTTTGTATTGCGCGCCACCGGATGGACAAACAAAGCAACCATCAAAGCACGCATTGAAGAAGTACTGGACCAAGTGGGAATGACCGGCAAAGGATACAAAATGCCCAACGAGCTATCGGGTGGCGAGCAACAACGCATTGTTATCGCCCGTGCCATCCTGAACCGGCCGGACATTATTCTGGCCGACGAGCCGACGGGTAACCTGGACACCGAAACAGGGCGCAAAATTGTAGAACTTCTGAAATCCATTTGTGCTACAGGCTCCGCCATCATGATGACCACCCATAATCTGCATCTCCTGTCGGAATATCCGGGAGTTGTCTACCGCTTTGAGAATCATCATATCAAAGAAGTGACTCACGAATACAGCCGGATGGAAAGAAGTCAAAATGAGACCGAAAAAGGAGAAAAAACGACAGTTACACCCCAAGAAACGGCAGAATAAGTAGATGAATGATAAATATCATCGCTAAAATGCTGATTTTTGCAGTCTTATTTGTATATTTGCACGCTAATTATCAATATAGGAACAATTAAAATACGAAACGAAAAATGAAAGTTTTAAAGTTTGGAGGTACTTCGGTAGGTTCTGCACAAAGAATGAAAGAAGTAGCCAAATTAATTACCGACGGTGAACAGAAGATTGTTGTACTTTCAGCCATGTCTGGAACAACAAACACGTTGGTTGAAATTTCGGATTATCTGTATAAGAAAAATCCCGAAGGTGCGAATGAAATCATTAACAGACTGGAGGCTAAATATAAACAGCATGTTAATGAACTTTATTCTACTGACGAGTATAAGCAGAAAACACAGGAATTTATAAAAGCACAGTTCGATTATATTCGTTCGTATACAAAAGATATTTTCACACTGTTCGAAGAAAAAGTAATCCTGGCACAAGGCGAATTGATCTCCACCAACATGGTTACCAACTATTTGCAGGAACAAGGAGTCAACGCCATCTTACTTCCGGCATTGGAATTCATGCGCACGGACAAGAACTCGGAGCCCGATCCTGTATATATCAAAGAAAAACTGGCCGCACAGCTGGAAATACATCCGGATGCTGAAATTTATATCACACAAGGTTTTATCTGCCGTAACGCCTATGGCGAGATAGATAATCTGCAACGTGGCGGAAGCGACTATACCGCATCACTGATCGGTGCCGCTGTAAACGCCTCCGAAATCCAGATATGGACAGATATTGACGGTATGCACGATAATGACCCGCGCATCGTAGACAAGACTTCTCCTGTACGTCACCTGCACTTCGAAGAAGCTGCCGAGTTGGCCTACTTTGGTGCGAAGATTCTGCACCCTACTTGCGTACAGCCTGCCAAATATGCCAATATTCCCGTCCGTCTGCTTAATACAATGGAACCTACAGCCCCGGGGACTTTGATTTCCAATGATACGGAAAAAGGCAAAATCAAGGCAGTTGCAGCCAAAGACAACATCACTGCCATCAAGATCAAATCAAGCCGTATGTTACTGGCCCACGGCTTCTTGCGCAAAGTATTCGAAATCTTCGAAAGCTATCAGACCTCTATCGACATGATCTGTACTTCAGAGGTCGGTGTTTCCGTATCCATTGATAACACCAAACATCTGAATGAAATTCTGGACGACTTGAAGAAATATGGTACAGTAACCGTAGATCAGGATATGTGTATCATCTGTGTAGTCGGTGACCTGGAATGGGAAAACGTAGGCTTTGAAGCCAAAGCGTTGGACGCCATGCGCGACATACCGGTACGTATGATTTCATTCGGCGGTAGCAACTACAATATTTCTTTCCTGATTCGTGAAGAAGACAAGAAGAAAGCATTGCAGTCATTAAGCGATCATTTATTCAACAATAAATAATTTCTACTGTAGGGGCGGATTGAATCCGCCCGAATACATCCCACTCTACAAAGTTGGTGTTTTCGGGCGAATTTAATTCGCCCTTGCTCATAAAAACAAAATACAATATGAAAGGAACATTCCCCGTAAACAAGTTCAGAGAGTTGGAAACTCCCTTCTACTATTACGATGTCAATGTGCTGCGAGAAACCTTGTCATGCATCAACAAAGAAGCAGGCAAATACAATAATTTCTGCGTGCATTACGCCGTGAAGGCCAATGCTAACCACAAAGTCCTGACAATTATCCGCGAAAGCGGTCTGGGAGCCGACTGTGTAAGTGGCGGAGAAATCCGCGCAGCCATTAAGGCCGGATTCCCGACAAACAAAATAGTCTATGCTGGTGTAGGCAAGACAGACTGGGAAATTAATCTGGGGCTGGATTATGATATTTTCTGCTTCAACGTAGAGTCTGTACCTGAACTGGAAATCATTAACGAACTGGCTGCCGCCAAAGGCAAAACAGCCCGTGTAGCTTTCCGTATCAATCCGAATGTAGGTGCGCATACCCATGCAAATATCACCACCGGACTAGCAGAGAACAAATTCGGTATCAGCATGGAAGATATGGACAAAGTGATTGATATGGCCGGAACATTGCCTCACGTAAAATTTGTAGGCTTACATTTCCACATCGGTTCTCAGATTCTGGATATGGGTGATTTTGTAGCCTTGTGCAACCGTGTAAACGAACTACAGGAAAAACTCTATGCCCGCCAAATCATAGTAGAACATATCAATGTAGGCGGCGGCTTAGGAATTGATTATGCACACCCCAACCGTCAAGCCATCCCCAACTTCACGGAATACTTTGCCACTTATCACAAGCATCTGAAACTGCGCCCCCAGCAGACTTTACATTTCGAACTGGGACGTGCCGTAGTAGGACAGTGCGGCAGCCTTATCAGCAAAGTGATTTATGTAAAGCAAGGAACCAACAAACAGTTCGCCATATTAGATGCCGGCATGACCGACTTGATTCGTCCTGCCCTTTATCAGGCATACCACAAAATAGAAAATATCACTTCGGAAGAACCTATGGAAACTTACGATGTGGTAGGCCCCATCTGCGAATCATCCGATGTATTCGGCAAGGCTATTGATTTGAACAAAGCACACCGTGGCGACCTTTTCGCTCTCCGTTCAGCAGGAGCATATGGTGAAATTATGGCATCGGCTTACAATTGTCGTGCATTGCCCAAAGGATATACCTCAGAAGAGTTAGTATAAACCAACTCCAACTGCCTGAATAAATAAGAAACAGCGCCGCTTTGCATCAAAGCGGCGCTGTTTCTTATTTATCTTCCGGAATGAAATCTTCTTTTATAAATTCATCATACACACGCCGTGGATGATCCGCTTTTGAAAATCCATTATTACCAAAATTCTGTTCACGGAACTTCTTTAGCTTTAAATTATCTTCCGCATACTCACGCAAAGTTTTCTGTTTGCCTCCTAATATGGAACTATCCAGCACCTCACATTCCAACAGATTTTCCTTCGGAGTAATTATTGGAAGGAGCTTCTGTTCCAAAAAACCGCGATAGGCCCCCACATACTCGCACCAGCACTCCCCCTTCACCTCATAAATACGATACGTGTACTTAGACAAAGCAGTTCTAATAAAAATTTCATTCCCCATCACCTCGGCCACGGCTTCTAAGTTATAAGCCAAGTCTTTAATCTTGATAATCTTCTTTCCTGACTCATCTTCCTTGATTTCCGTAGCCCAAAAGTCGGAATGCATAAGCTGATCAAGTATATTGATCAAACTTTCTTTAATCTCAAATTGTATTCTCATAATAATTGCCCGTTGGTCAGGACTTGTTACAGGTTTCAGCTAACTTCTTTAAATATAGCAATTATACTTGAAAAATATTCACGGAAACACACTTTTAACATTAAATTATAATTAAATCTGAACTTTTGAATAAATAAAGAATATTCATCCTGCTACAATTCAATTATTTGCTGTATTTTTGCACGTTTTTAAAACAGATCACACATGGAACCATTCACCATAGATACAATCTTACCAATAGCTTCGGGAGCCTTATTCACCACGCAGGCCGTTTACTATCTGGGGCTATATAACAAACTATACACTCACAGCAGAGAAACAGCATATGCCACTGATATAAATACCCAAAATCCTCCACTGTCTGTCATCATTGTGGCAAAAGACGCAGCCCACGAATTACAAGAAAACCTCCCATTTATTTTAGAGCAGGACTATCCGGAATTCGAAGTGATTGTGATTTACGACCGCCCGGCGGATGATTGTGACAATACGTTGAAATTACTGGAAGACAAATATCCCAATCTCTATCATACCTTTATCCCCGACAGTGCACGCTACATCAGCCACAAGAAACTGGGAATAACAATGGGAATTAAAGCCAGCCGCCATGAATGGCTGGTATTTACCGAACCCGATTGCCGTCCGCAAAGCAATCAATGGCTGAAACAGATGGCACGTAATTTCACACCTGCCACCGAAATCGTTTTAGGCTACAGCAACTACGAAAAAGTACCGGGATGGTTTAATAAGAAAATCACTTTCGACACGTTGCTGAATTCTATGCGTTATCTGGGTATGGCTGTTTCCGGACATCCCTACATGGGCACAGGACGGAATATGGCTTATCGGAAAACACTGTACTACAAGCAGAAGGGATTTGCCTCCCACCTGAATCTGCAACGTGGAGAAGATGATTTGTTCATCAATGAAACAGCCCGTGCACACAATACACGAGTTGAAGCCAGCCCTGAAAGTCTGATGCGAATCGCCATGCCTAAATATAAAAGAATATGGTGTGAAGAGAAAATAAGCTATGCGGCTACCAGCCGGTTATTTCATGGAACCGCCCGTTATCTCATGGGATTTGAGACTTGCAGCAGATTCTTGTTCTATACAGCCATCATCGCCACTATAACCATCAGTATTCTTCTCCACCAATGGACTATTGCAGGCATTGCCGTTTTGCTATGGTCAGCACGCTTCACGATGCAACTGATTGTTTTCAGAAAAACCGCCAAAGTTTTTGGCGAACGGAAGTTCTGTGCACTACTCCCCTTATTCGATTTTCTGCAACCTGCATGGAATGGGGTATTCAAATTACAACGTAAATTCAGACGGAAAAATGAGTTTATGAGAAAATAAAAAGAGAATGAAACCAACTATACATTTCTTAATTTAATAATACGAATTATGATCAGATTAAATGTTTTTATCCAAGTAAACGAGAGTAACCGCAATGCTGTCTTAGAAACAGCAAAGGAATTGGTAGCGCAATCTTTAAACGACAAGGGTTGCATCGCTTATGATATCTTTGAGAGCGCGACACGGAAAGATGTCCTTATGATTTGCGAAACATGGAAAGATGCTGAGTCACTGGATGCACACGAAAAAGCTGCACATTTTATAACCTTGGTTCCTAAATTGCAAGAATTGGGCAAGATGAAATTAGAAAAATTTGAATTCTAAATCCGGTTATCCATCTTGATCCGACAAAAACAAATCAGGGCTTGTTTATACAAACCCTGATTTGTTTTTATCCGCCAAGAAAGGTTATGCAAGAAACACTTTTCCACCAATGTAATCACTGCCTGAAAAAACAGAAGAGTATCACATTATCCAGCATAACAAATTGAAACCTTTTATCGCTTTATATTCTCTAACACACCCCAAACAGCCCCTTTTTCATTGTTTTCACCCACCCATGCACATGCAATATTATTCGGTAAAACTATAAATGTAACAATTTAAAACCTTCGTTTTACAACGAAATATCACAAATATTGTTTGTTTTATATCATATTTCGCTTCAATAAGATTTAATATGTATATTATTTGCATATTAAAGACAATTATTCTACTTTTGCACCCGTTTTAAAAACAACAAAAAGTTTCAAATTGAAAGCATAAGTATGAAAATAATCTGGTCCATCCGTTCTTTCAACTTTACCAACATACCGTAAATGCGTTTGTCCAAAAGCGTGTTATAAGTAATATTGTAAAATCAGAAAAACAGTTGAATCTCATGTTTACTTTCATTTCTATAATGGCTGTCGGAGTCCTTATAGGCTATCCCTTACGCCACAAATCCCAAGTACGCAAGATCACTCCTCTCATCCATATCGTGGTCTGTCTGCTACTTTTCTTACTCGGTCTCTCTATTGGTCTTAACAGACTGATTATTGACAATCTTGGTTACTTCTGCAGCCAGGCAGCCGTCATCTCCTCATTAAGCATATTGGGCAGCATGATGGCCTCCCTTGCAGTATACCACATCTTTTTCAAAGGAAAGGGGGCAAGCGGTGAAAAGTAGTCTTGTAACTCTAGCCTTTTTCTTGTTTGGCTGCGTAGCCGGAGTCAGCTATGCGGTGGACTTCGACGTACACCAAACCTCTGTATATGTACTATATGTACTGATGCTGTTACTCGGCATTAATCTTGGAAGCAACCGCAACCTCAGGCAGTTTGTCTTATCCCTCAATTTCAGAACACTGCTTGTACCCCTTGCCACCGTAAGCGGCACTCTGCTGTTTTCCGCCATCGGAGGCTTTCTCTTGAGCCGCTGGAGTATTTTCGACTGCATGGCTGTCGGAAGCGGATTCTCCTATTATTCCGTTTCCTCCATCCTTATCACGCAGATCAAATCCCCCTCCATCGGTGTGCAGCTTGCTACCGAATTGGGGACCATCGCACTACTATCCAATATTTTCCGGGAAATGACCGCCTTGATAGGAGCTCCCCTTTTCCGCAAATATTTCGGTTATCTGGCGCCTATCTCGGCGGCGGGCATCGGTTCTTCCGACATTTCCCTGGCAGCCATCGCACGCTGCTCCGGACCGGAAGCCGTACCCGTGGCCATCGTCCACGGCATACTGATAAACATAAGCATGCCTTTCTTCGTTTCTTTCTTCTGCAAACTGTGAACTGAAGGAAGTGACATACTATACGTAACTTTACATTCTCTCTATAAAGAACCGGCCCTGTCACGAATTCGCAGCAGGGTTGGTTCTAACACATCCGCCCGACTAAAGCATTTCTTCCTAACAATTAGGTCTTTTCTTTCTATCAACTACTACAGACTTTCACAACAGACTGTACAGTCCATTACATCAGACCGTACAGTCCACTATAATGGACTATACGATTCACTGTAGGAGACTGTAGTACATTACCGCATAAAAAGACTTAATCATAAGGGAAAAAGACCTTAGCATTATAGGAAAAAAGGATTAATACCGGATATACGGAAAACGCAGAAAGAGAATCTTCTCATTCAAACCGAATAGATTTTGCCGGATGAATACGCGTCACCAGAAATGACGGCCCGACAAGCATCAGCACCGACACCAGCAAAGTACAGACATTCAGCAACAAATAAATCCAAATGTTGAATTCAACAGGAACACGATCTACATAATAAGTGGCAGGGTCCAGTTTGAAAAGATGAAATTGAGATTGAATAAAGCATAATGCCACCCCGATGATATTTCCCCATAGCATCCCCCTGCCTATCAAGAATACAGAAAAACTGAGGAATATCTTACGGATAGCAAAATTATCAGCTCCCAATGCTTTCAGCACCCCGATCATATTGGTACGCTCCAGAATGATAATCAGCAAACCGGATATCATGGTGAATCCGGCCACCCCCGTCATGAGAAACAAGATAACCCACACATTCATATCCAGCAAATCCAGCCATGCAAATATCTGAGGATTGACTTCCTCCACCGTCTGAGTATAGTAAGTACCTCCGTATGCATCCACCTGCGTATCCACCCGTGCACGGATTTCCTCCTTCACCGGCTCCAACCGGCTATACTCATTCACTTCCAGTTCCATACCACTCACCTGCCCTTTCTGCCAGCCATTCAAACGGTTCACCGTATATAAGTCGGTTATCAGAAACAAATCATCGTATGCGGAAAAATTGGTCTGATAGATGCCGGCGACAGTAAGACGGCGGGCGCGCACATTATCCTCTATATAATAGGTATAGATTTTATCACCCAGTTTCAGATGAAGCTTGTCGGCAATAGTGCGGGACACCAATACCTTATTGGTAGAGGCAGTATCCGAGAAAACAGGAATTTCCCCTTCCTGCAAATGATTCTTTAAAAACCTCCAGTCGTATTCATGAGAAACACCTTTCAGTACCATTCCCTGAAAGCTGTCGTCTGTCATAATCATTCCCGGCTTGGTGGAATAGCGCTGCACGTGCTTCACTCCTTCCAGTGTTTTCAACAGATGGAGCAAACTGTCGTTGGCAACGATGGGAACCGTCTGATAAGATTGCTGGGAGTCGAAGTTAGTTATTACGATATCGGACCCCAAGCCTACCACCTTGTCGCGTACCTCATGTTTGAAACCGATCACCACCGCTACCGACACAATCATGACGGCCAGCCCGATGGCTATGCCCAGCATAGCAATGCGGACGGCAGGCTTGGACACCTCTTTTCCACCCTCATTGCTGCGATAGATGCGTCTGGCAATAAAGAGCTTCCAGTCCATATCAGTCTTCTACCCTTCCGGGATATGCTTCCAATGCCTTACGCAGTACGAACAACGCACGGACCAAATCCTCTTTCTTCAACACGTAGGCAATACGCACCTCATTACGGCCTGCACCGGGAGTGGTATAGAATCCGGCAGCCGGAGCCATCATGACCGTCTCGCCTTCATAGTTGAATTCCGACAGACACCATGCACAGAACTTCTCGCTGTCGTCCACCGGTAATTTGGCAACCGTATAGAATGCACCCATCGGTATGGGCGAATAAACACCCGGAATACGGTTCAGCCCGTCAATCAGGCACTTACGGCGCTCCACGTATTCGTCATACGTCTCGCGTGTGTACTCTTCGGGGGCATCCAATGAAGCCTCGGCAGCAATCTGACCGATCAAAGGAGGGCTCAGACGTGCCTGGCAGAACTTCATGACAGCATTTCTCACTTCCTTATTCTTGGTAATCAACGCACCGATACGGATACCGCATTCGGAATAACGCTTGGACACCGAGTCTATCAGTACCACATTTTCTTCAATGCCTTCCAAGTGACAGGCAGAGATATAAGGAGAACCGGTATAGATAAACTCGCGGTACACTTCATCCGAGAACAGGTAAAGATCATACTTCTTCACCATGTCACGAATCTGGTTCATCTCGCGGCGGGTATACAAATAGCCGGTCGGATTATTCGGGTTACAGATCAGAATAGCTTTTGTGCGTTCGTTTATCAACTCCTCGAACTTCTCCACTTTCGGCAGGGAGAACCCTTCCTCGATGGTAGTCGTCACCGTGCGGATCACGGCTCCGGCCGAAATGGCGAACGCCATATAGTTGGCATAGGCAGGTTCCGGCACAATGATCTCATCTCCCGGATTCAAGCAACTCAGAAAAGCAAACAGCACCGCTTCCGAACCTCCGGTAGTGATGATGATATCATCGGCAGACAAGTTGATGTCATATTTCTTATAATAACCCACCAGTTTCTCGCGATAGCTGCGGTATCCCTGGCTGGGACTATATTCCAAAACGGTACGGTCAATATTACGAATCGCATCAAGGGCCGCTCGCGGAGTAGGCAGGTCGGGCTGACCGATATTCAGGTGATACACATGAATTCCTCTCTGTTTTGCAGCATCGGCCAGCGGTGCCAATTTGCGAATTGGCGATGCGGGCATCTCGTTTCCTCTGATGGATATTATTGGCATAATGTTATAAAAATTATTTAATCGAAGTGCAAAGATAGACTTTCGCAACCAACCGAGCAAACAATTAATTAAGAATTTAAATCTTTGTTATCTTAATGCGCATTTTTTAGGGTTATTAAAAAAAAACATGTAAGTTTGTTCCAGTAAAACAAAGCAAAATATCAAATGAATCTATACCTGATAACCTTCCAGTCCTCCTTGAACAGAATTGAATCTGTATATGATTGCCATAAAGATTTATTTGTGGAAATCGAGAAGTTTTTCACGCTTCATCTGGTACCATATACAGAGGCTGCAAGTATTCCGGCAGATGCCTACCGGATGGCTTTCATCGCTTCGGGCGGGGTAGAAAAAATGGTCACCCAACACTTCGAACTACTTCCCTATCCTATCCATCTGCTGACCGACGGACAACAGAACTCACTGGCTGCTTCCCTGGAAATAGCTACATGGATACGCAGCAAAGGAATGAAAGTACATATTATTCATGGCACTATCCCCAATATGGTGAAACAACTGATAGATCATCACAAGGCTTTCGCCGCCCAGCGCGAGGTAAGAGGAAAACGAATCGGAGTTGTGGGATATTCTTCTCCGTGGCTGGTGGCCAGCAATGTAGATTACCTGCTTGCCAAACGCCGCTGGGGAATAGAGTTCATTGATATCCCCATGGAGGAAGTGTATTGTCTGTTTTATCAGATAAAGGATGATGATATAGGATATGAGGCGTCCGTATTTGCCAACCGTGCCATTGCCTGCCGGGAAGGGACTCCGGAAGATTTGCTGAAAGCCATGCGTCTTTATCAGGCCGTGAAAATAATCTGCGAAAAGAAAAAGCTGGATGCGGTAACCCTCTCCTGCTTCTCGTTGATTGAGAAATTAGGAACTACCGGATGTCTGGCACTTGCCCTGCTGAATGATGAAGGCATCCCGGCCGGATGTGAAGGAGACTTGCAATCCATCTTTACTCTGCTCATCGCCAAGACACTGACCGGCCAGGCAGGATTCATGGCGAATCCGGCATTCATCAACGATGACCTGAACGAAATAGTGATGGCTCACTGTACGATTGCCACCAAAATGGTGGATCAGTTTATCATCCGGAATCATTTTGAAACGGAGACCGGGATAGCCATACAGGGTATTCTGCATCCAGGAGGCATCACGATGATAAAATGCGCGGGAGAGTGTCTGGACGAGTATTTCGTTTCCACAGGCCAACTGATAGAAAATACCAACTACATCAATGCCTGCCGCACCCAGGCAAGAATCAAACTGGACAAATCCGTAGACTATTTTATGCGTAATCCTTTGGGTAACCATCACATCATATTAATGGGCGATCATGAAAAAGTGATTCACGAATTCATGCAATTGAACAGCTGCAAACTAGTGGAATAAGGAAAGCATGAAGAAATTAAGTAAAATGGGAGACGAAGATTAAATAAATTGTATCTTTGTATCCAATTTAATATTCAATAAAACAATAAACTTTTATGATGCATACTTGGTTTGAATGTAAGATACGTTACGAAAAAGTCATGGAAAACGGCATGAACAAGAAAGTAACGGAACCCTATTTGGTTGACGCGCTGAGCTTTACTGAAGCAGAAGCCCGTATTATTGAAGAAATCACTCCGTATATCAGCGGTGAGTTCACTGTTTCGGACATCAAACGCGCCAACTACAGCGAACTGTTCCCCTCTGAAGAAGATGCAGCCGACCGCTGGTTTAAGTGCAAGCTGTTCTTCATTACGCTGGACGAAAAAAGCGGAGCAGAGAAAAAGACCTCCACTACCGTACTGGTACAAGCTTCCGACCTTCGCGACGCTGTAAAGAAACTGGACGAAGGAATGAAAGGTACAATGGCAGACTACGTGATTGCGTCCGTAGCCGAAACCGCCATCATGGATGTTTACCCATACGAAGCCGAACCGGATGTGAAACCTGAATTTCCGGATGCCGGAAAAACCGAATAAAGCCTGATAAAAAAATAGAAAGTATAACAGATAATGAGCATTCAAGCAAATTTAAAAGAAGTTCTTTCCGAACTGCCTGCGGGTGTCCGCCTGGTAGCCGTATCCAAATTCCATCCCAACGAGGCGTTGGAAGAAGCGTATGCTGCCGGCCAGCGTATTTTCGGTGAGAGCCACGTGCAGGAAATGACTCAGAAATATGAAACCCTGCCCAAAGACATTGAATGGCATTTCATCGGCCACCTGCAAACAAACAAAGTCAAATACATGGCCCCTTATGTAGCTATGATACATGCCATAGACTCGTATAAATTGTTGGTTGAAGTCAATAAACAAGCTTCCAAAGTCCATCGCGTCATCCCTTGTTTATTGCAGATACATATCGCCCAAGAGGAAACGAAGTTCGGTTTCTCTTTTGACGAATGCAGGGAAATGCTGGATACAGGCGGATGGAAGGATTTGAAAAATGTCCGCTTATCAGGAGTGATGGGTATGGCGACCAATGTGGATGACGACGAACAAATCAAAAGAGAATTTTGTTCCTTAAATACATTCTTCAAAGAAATAAAGCAGAACTATTTTTCTGATTCAGAATACTTTAAAGAAATTTCCATGGGTATGTCACACGATTATCCGCTGGCAGTGGAAGCCGGAAGTACACTAGTCAGGGTAGGAAGCAAAATCTTTGGAGAACGAAACTATTAAAACTACTATTTATATGACTCAATTAAAAACCACTTTTGCCGGGTTGTCACTGCGCAATCCTATAATCATCAGCAGTTCCAGCCTTACAAACAGCGCTGAAAAGAACAAGAAACTGGAGCTGGCAGGCGCCGGAGCCATTGTTTTGAAATCAGTTTTCGAAGAGCAGATCATGATGGAAGCACATCACATGGCTACTTATGGCTCTCCCGAAGGAGATGACTACTTGAGCACATATGTACGCTCTCATGCATTGAACGAATATATTTCATTGATTGAACAGACTAAAAAGCTTTGCACCATTCCTGTCATTGCCAGCATCAACTGCTTCAGCAACTCAGAATGGACAGACTTTGCCCGTACCGTGGAAGCAGCAGGAGCCGACGCACTGGAAATCAACATCCTTTCCTTGCAGACCGAAAAAGAATATCAATACGGTTCTTTCGAACAGCGTCATATCGATATCGTAAGCAGTATCAAGAAACAGATTTCCATCCCCGTCATTGTGAAACTGGGCAGCAATCTGACCAACCCCATCGCACTGATCAACCAGCTTTATGCCAACGGAGCCAATGCTGTGGTATTGTTCAACCGATTCTACCAGCCGGATATCAATATCGACACCATGACATATTCTGCAGGCGATGTATTCAGTACTCCTGCCGACTTGTCCAACGGACTGCGCTGGACTGCTATCGCTTCGGCACAAGTTCCTCAGACAGACTATGCCATCTCGGGCGGTGTGCACGATGGAAAAGCGATAGTCAAAGCAATTCTGGCAGGCGCTTCGGCTGTAGAACTGTGCAGTGTCATCTACCAAAGAGGCAATCAGGCCATTGCAGATATGACAAATGAAATGACCCAATGGATGAACCGGCAAGGCTACAAGGACATCAGCGAATTCAAGAGCTCGATGAACGCACTGTCTACCGGAGCCAGCAATCCGTTTGAACGTACACAGTTCATGAAGTATTTCAGCAGCAAAGAATAAAAATCAGTGGTTAGTGATTAGTGGTTCATATCCATGCGACATCACAGCGCAGCTCATTAACCACTAACCACTAATCACTATTTTTCCTTCTGTTTAATTTGTATGCTCCAAAGAAAGTCTTATATTTGCACATTTGATTAAAGTTTGTGCAAAATATAAACAAAAGAGTATATACAATGGAGCAGAGTTTTATTGCCTTCCTGGAAGACAGTATAAAGAAAAACTGGGACTTGGATGCCCTTACAGATTATAAAGGTGCCACATTACAATATAAAGATGTAGCCCGCAAAATAGAAAAGCTACACATCATCTTCGAATTAAGCGGCATCAAGCAAGGAGACAAGATAGCTGTCTGTGGCCGCAACAGTTCTCATTGGGGAGTTACTTTCCTGGCTGCCGTTACATACGGGGCAGTGATTGTTCCCATTCTTCACGAATTCAAATCGGACAACATTCATAATATAGTCAATCACTCGGAAGCACGCCTGCTGATGGTGGGCGATATGGTATGGGAGAATCTGAATGAAAATGCCATGCCGTTGTTAGAAGGGGTTATCCTGATGAATGACTATACCCTGCTAGTTTCCCGCAGTTCCAAATTGGACTATGCACGCGATCATCTGAACGAACTGTTCGGAAAGAAATATCCGCGCAATTTCCGCCGGGAACATGTCAGCTACCGCCGGGATACACCGGAAGAACTGGCTGTGATCAACTATACTTCCGGCACGACCAGTTATTCCAAAGGAGTGATGATTCCTTACCGCGCATTGTGGTCGAATACCCAGTTCGCTTTTGATGTCTTGAAAATGAATCCGGGTGACAAGCTGGTTTCCATGCTCCCTATGGCACACATGTACGGACTGGCTTTCGAGTTCCTTTATGAATTCTGTGTGGGATGCCATATTTATTTCCTGACCCGTACCCCCAGTCCGAAAATCATCTTCCAAGCCTTTTCCGAAGTGAAACCCAATCTGGTAGTAGCCGTTCCATTGATTATCGAAAAAATCATCAAGAAGAATGTACTGCCCAAACTGGAAACCCCGGCTATGAAGATTTTACTGAAAGTTCCTATCATCAATGATAAAATCAAAGCCACAGTCCGCGAACAGATGATAAATGCCTTCGGAGGTAATTTCTACGAAATTATTGTAGGAGGTGCCGCCTTCAATCAAGAAATAGAGCAGTTCCTGAAAAGTATAGATTTCCCCTATACCGTGGGATATGGCATGACTGAGTGTGCTCCGATTATCTGTTATGAAGATTGGAAATATTTCAAGCCGGGTTCCTGCGGAAAGGCGGCTCCTCGTATGGAAGTCAAAATATTGAGCCCCGACCCTGAGAATATAGTAGGTGAGATAGTATGCAAAGGACCTAATGTAATGTTAGGCTATTACAAGAATCCCGAAGCTACCGCCGAGGTGATAGACAAGGACGGCTGGTTGCATACCGGTGACCTGGGTGTTATGGATGCGGAAGGCAACGTTACCATCAAGGGACGCAGCAAAAACATGCTGTTGGGTCCATCGGGACAGAATATTTATCCGGAAGAGATTGAAGATAAATTGAATAACATGCCGTTCGTTTCAGAAAGCATTATCATACAGCAGGCAGACAGCAAACTGGCGGCTTTGGTTTATCCCGATTTCGACGATGCCTTTGCTCATGGGCTGGATAATGACGCGATAGCACAGGCTATGGAAGAGAACCGTATCAACTTGAATACAGAACTTCCTGCATATTCACAAATAGCCCGTGTAAAAATCTATCCGGAAGAATTCGAGAAAACTCCTAAAAAGAGTATCAAACGTTTCTTATATCAGGAAGTAAAATAACACCTGGCAGAAAAAAGAACCTGCCTGCAACATATATAATGTATAAGTCTGAAGATTATAGATGTTGCAGGCTATACATTATAGATGTTACAGGTTATACATCCGCATATATGGACACCTGGATCATGATGCGTGAAAGGAGACAAAACAAAACATAATTTTACTCTTGCCCCCCGATCAATTCTCCCCATAATTCCCCCTTATATCTACATTTTTATTACATTTGCACCCAAGAAACTAAAAATGTATGAAAATGAATATGCGTATAGCAGCAATACTCCTTTTAGGATATTGTGCAGGTATGTCAACTCCTGCTTTTGCCCAGAAAAAGGACAAGCTTAAAAAAGGCCCCAACATCTCCTTGAACATTTCCGCGAAGAAAGACAGTGTCAAAACCACTTATCTGAATATCGGTCTGCTTACAAATATCTATCAACTGAAAGGAATCGGTATCAACGCTGTATCCAGTGTTGTACAAAACGATATGACGGGTTTCCAAATCTCCGGCCTTGCCAGCATTACCGGACGCCACGCCTCCGGTTTCCAACTGGGAGGTATTGCCAATGTAGCCGGAGGCAATGCCAATGGCATCATGCTCAGCGGACTGATGAATGTTGCCGGAGGGAAAGCCAACGGTATCCAAATTTCCGGATTAGGCAACATTGCCGGAAACATATCAAGAGGAGTTACCATCGGCGGTCTGATGAATCTGGCCGGCAACAAAGCCCAAGGAGTTCAGATAGCCGGCTTGGCCAACATTGCCGGAAAATCACAAAATGGCGTCGCTATCGGCGGACTGATGAACGTATCTGCCGAGAAACTGAACGGAGCACAAGTTTCCACCCTGCTCAATATCAGTGGCGGAGAAGCCAAAGGCGCTCAAGTCTCAGCCATTGGTAATGTAGGTGTAAACGTGAATGGTATGCAATTCTCCGCCATCAGCAATATCGCTGCCGGAGAAATCAGAGGCTTGCAGCTTTGCGGTGCGGTAAATATCGCCGTCAAGACGGAAAATGCCCTGCAATTCTCAGGACTGACCAATGTTTGCCAAGGCAAGTTACGCGGTGTGCAGTTCGCTCCCGGCAACTACGCCGGAGAAGTAAGCGGCGCGCAAATCGGTTTACTCAACCTGTGTGGCGGGAATGTAAAAGGAATACAAATAGGAATCATCAACCATAGCAAGGATACTACCGCCCATAAACTAGGTTTGGTGAATATCACTCCCAAAACCCGTATCCAGATGATGCTGTTTGCAGGTAACACCAGCAAACTGAATGCTGCCGTGCGTTTTAAAAACCGCCGGAGTTATACCATGCTGGGTATCGGTACACACTATCTGGATTTGAATGACAAATTTTCGGGCTGTGTGTTCTACCGTGCCGGTCTTTACTATCCCATCGCCTCCAAACTGGAACTAAGTGGCGACTTAGGTTATTTCCATATAGAAAACTTTGAAAATGAAGATGCGGAAACACCGGAACGCATGTATTCATTGCAAGCCCGTATCAATCTGGAATATAAATTCAAATCCAGAATCAGTTTCTTTGCATCGGGTGGTTACGGCATGACGCGCTACTATGATAAAAATAAGTTCTACGAAAAAAAACCTATTTTCGAAGCAGGTGTTATCTTGTTTTAAGCAGCCCCGTCACCCTAGTATAAACTAATCCATACAGTATGAAACTACAGCATATCGCATTAGTCTGCCTGCTGGCATTAAGTGCCGGGAACGTCACAGCCCAGATGCTCCACCGCCCCGATTCCATGTATACATTCACCGATCCTCGCCTGCAAAAAAAACACCCTTGGCGTGCCGCCGCCGAAACTTTCGGAATGAATGTCGGAGTATGGGCATTCGACCGTTATGTAATGAACGAAGACTTTGCCAAAATCAGTATCGGCAGCATACGGCGCAATATCAAGCATGGTTTTGTATGGGATAACGACCAATTCTCCACCAACCTGTTCGCCCACCCCTATCACGGAAATCTTTATTTCAATGCAGCACGCAGCAACGGACTTACCTTTTGGGAATCGGCTCCATACGCCTTTGCTGGTAGTTTGATGTGGGAAATAGCCGCAGAAGTGGAGCCGCCCGCCATCAATGACCTGATGGCAACCACCCTAGGCGGCATCGCCCTGGGAGAAGTAACGCACCGTATGTCTTCTTTGGTACTGGACGACTCCAAGCGTGGTTTCTCACGTTTCACCCGCGAGTTTTTGGGAACCTTGATCTGCCCCATGCGGGGATTGAACCGAATGATAACCGGCGAGATGTGGAAAGTAAAACGCTCTCATTACAAATACCACGATTACGACCGCATTCCGGTACACTTTTCCATAGGTGCCGGTGACCGTTATCTGGCCGATGACAATTACCTGTTCCGTGGAGAGCACAATCCCTACCTTGAATTCCGGGTACAATACGGAGATGCCTTCGATAAAGTGAATGACGGCCCATACGATTACTTCACCGCGCGGGCCACCTTCGGTCTTTCCGGGAACCAGCCTCTTATCAGCCAGATCAACCTGATGGGCAAACTATGGGGTGTTCCCCTGAAAACCACTACCGGCATGGAAATGATGTTCGGTATCTTCCAGCACTTCAACTATTTTGATTCCGAGGAAGTGATTGACGGATCGGGGCGTATCCCTTACAAGATTTCGGAAGCTGCCAGTGTGGGACTGGGTATGATTTATAAATTCCCCCGAATGAACAGCCTGGTAAATTTGGAACAGCGTGTGTTCCTGAGTGCCATCCTGCTGGGTGGAAGCCTTACCGACTATTACAACGTAATAGACCGCAATTACAATATGGGAAGCGGATACAGCATAAAGAACAACACCATTCTGGACTTCGGCCGTTACGGCATGTTCGCACTGAATATGCATCTTTACCAGATTTTTACCTGGAAAGGATACGAACACAAGGATTTGGAAACAATAGATCCGCTCTATCTGAATGCGCAGGGAGACAAAGGAAATGTAATGCTCGCTGTAGTGAATCCGATTATCGAGTTGAATCTAAGCTCCCACTTCAAAGCCAATATGGAAGTGTCCTATTACTACCGCCACACACATTATTCCTACCATGAGGACATAAAATATAAGACCTTTGAAACCCGGTTAGGATTGATTTATCAATTCTAAAGCAAGGAAGAACGGACACGGCTCAAGGTTTCGGGAGTCATCTGTAATAAGGAAGCGATGTACACAAGAGGCGCACGCTTCAATATTTCGGGATGAAGCTGCAACAATCTGTTATAACGTTCATGAGCCGGTTCAAAACGAAGCGTGTCCGCCTTCACCTGTGACTCTATCAAAGAATGTTCGATAAAACCGCGATAAAGACGTTCGATATCGTGATATTGATCTATCAATTTCTCCACTTCCACACGGGGTAACTCCCATACCACGGATGCTTCCAAAGTTTCCACCATCAAGCGGGTGGGCTCCTGTTTAAAATAACTCTCTATGCAAATAATCATTCCGTTCTCATAACCGATATGCTCAGTCAGATCTTTATCATATTTATAATAAAATTGTCTGAGCATTCCTTTTTCTATAAACAACATCGCTTTACAAACCTCACCGGCCTGCAAAACAATCTCCCCTTTACGATATTTTCTACAAACTAAGATTTCGGCTAATGCGTGAACACTTTCTCTACTGAGAGGATGGTTAACTTCTGCTATCCTTCTAGCTATGTCTATACTAGTTGTCATGTGCTCCCAATTTTTGTATTTGCTGCAAAAATACAAAAAAGGCTGGATTATTAGACATAAATTACAAAATTAAACCGATAAAGTTCTGAATAATAGTTTTTTTTATATACTTTTGAAACGCAATAGTAATAAAACGACCTTTATGAAACTACTAGCCTCTTTAACAATCCTGGGTTTAGTCATGGCACAAAGTGTCACAGCCCAAACGAATTACACAAAGGATCCGGAAAGCTGCACTAGCATTATGGTAGGAAAGAAAGCAACTACCGATGGATCAGTTATAACCAGTCATACATGCGACAGCTGGTACCGAACCTGGGTAAACATGGTTCCGGCAGAAAGTTATGAAAGGGATACTGTAATGAATATTTACGATGGCCGTATGCATACCGAGTTTGTAGCCGACCAGACTAATGTAAAAATCAAGGGGCAAATACCACAAGCTAGAAAAACATATGCCTTCATGGACACCTCCTACCCTTGCATCAACGAAAAGCAGCTGGGGATAGGTGAAACTACCGTAAGCGGACGCAGGGATCTGGAAAATCCCAAAGGTATGTTTATGATTGAAGAATTGCAACGTGTGGCATTGCAACGCTGTACAACAGCCCGTGAGGCTATCCGCCTGATGGGAGATCTCATAAAACAATACGGTTATGGCGACAGCGGCGAATGTCTGACCATTGCCGATCCTGATGAAGTATGGCACTTCGAAGTCTTCGGAGAAGGAAAAGATAAAATTGGCGGAGTATGGGCGGCAGTCCGTATTCCGGATGATCATGTAGGCGTATCTGCCAACATCTCGCGAATCAGCACCCTCAATCTGAAAGATCCCGACCACTATATGGCTTCCGAAAATGTATTTGACGTGGCTAAAAAATTAGGATATTGGGATGGAAAAGAGCCTTTTAAATTTTGGAAAGCTTATAGCGGAAAGAATTACTCCGGCCAACTGAAATCCTTCAGCACCCGCGAGCACTTTATCCTGAATGCACTGGCACCGTCATTAAAGCTTGATTATGAAGCAGAAGAACTGCCTATCAGTGTAAAACCCGACAAGCAAGTATCTGTAACCGATGTTATGGCATTGCTCCGGGAAACATACGAAGGAACGCCGCTGGATATGACACAGAATCTGAAAGTTACGGTAAAAGATAGAAAAACCGGAAAAGTAGACACCATTATCAGCCCGAAAGCCAATCCGTGGATGCGTGGCGATGAACTGAATATGCTGAACGGTATTAAAAAGGGAGTTGTGAAATCAGTACGCAATATCGCAGTTCCGCAATGTGCTTATTCTACAGTTATCCAATTGCGCAACTGGCTGCCCGATGCAGTAGGCGGTGTGGTATGGTTCTCTATGGACAACCCCGGACAAAGCCCGCGCGTTCCGGTATTCTGTGGCATTACTGATTTCCCTGCTATGTATAAAATCTGCGGTAACCACCGCTATCGCGACGACGCCGCCTTATGGCACTATCGCCGCGCCAACAAACTGGCTGCTGTAAGATGGGGAACTGCCCGCAAAGTAATGGAAAAAAATATTCGTCATTTCGAGGAAAAAGGACAACGGGAACTTCCATTTGTGGAAGCACAATACCAAAGTATCCTTCAATCTAAAGGGGAAGAAGCAGCCCGTGCTTATCTCACAGACTACACGGCAGACTTTATAGGCGCCACCATCCTTCGCTGGGACGAAATGGCAAACCAATATTGGATTGAGTCACGCTTCGGCTTTTAATTGTTAACCTTATCATATTAAAAACAAACTTATGAAGACAAAAGTATTCACACTAGCCGCACTGCTATGCTGTGCATCAGCCATGTATGCACAAGAAAGTGGTTACAAATTCACGACTGTTGCATCACAGAAAGCAACTCCAGTCAAAAATCAGGCCTCTACCGGAACTTGCTGGTGCTTTGCCACCACTTCGTTCATGGAATCCGAACTGCTCCGTATGGGCAAAGGGGAATATGATCTTTCTGAAATGTTCATTGTACGCCAAAAGTACTTGAACCAATTGGAAGACAACTATTACCGGGGAGGCAACGGGAATTTAGGACAAGGAAGCCTTTCACACACATGGAAGAATGCTTTCAACCAAGTGGGTATCGTACCCGAGGAAGTATATCACGGAATCAACTATAACTCAGAGAAACATAACCATGGCGAAATGGTGAGATATATCAACGCTTTAGGAAACACAGCCGTTAAGATGAAACGTCGCAGCCCGGAATACTACAAGCTGATCAACAACCTTTTCGATACTTATCTAGGAGAACTTCCTGAAAAGTTCACTTACAAAGGAAAAGAGTACACTCCGAAATCTTTTGCCGAAAGTCTGGGTTTGAACATGGACGATTATATCGAACTGACTAGTTTCACTCACAAACCGTATTACCAGAAATTCTCTCCGGAAGTACCCGACAATTGGGAAAATGAACAAATGTACAATCTTCCGCTGGACGAAATGATGGAAGTTGCCGACTATGCTTTGACCCACGGATATACCGTATGTTGGGACGGTGATGTCAGTGAAAAAGGTTTTTCATTCAAAAATGGTGTAGCCATCAATCCGGTAGTGAAAAAAGCGGAAGATCTCTCGGGTTCCGACCGTGCACGTTTTGAGAAAATGGACCCTAAAGAACAAAGAGAGATGCTGGCGGAAGCCTACAAATTTGAAAAACCGTGTCCCGAAGTAAATGTCACTCCGGAAGTCCGTCAGGAAGGTTATGAAGCATTTGTCACTACAGATGACCACCTGATGCATCTTACCGGTATTACCAAAGACCAGAACGGGACCAAATACTATATCACCAAAAATTCTTGGGGTACAGAACGCAATACATTTGGCGGTTATCTGAATATGTCCGAAAGCTATGTACGTGCCAAGACTATTTTCCTCATGGTGCATAAAGATGCTATTCCGGCTGCAATCAAACAGAAATTAGGAATTAAATAAAAAAGAAAAGAGCAGGCGTCCGTTTTTCTAAAATAGACGCCCGTTTTTTGAAAACAGATATCCGGAATCTCAATACATACTTGTGTTTTCAAATGGACATCTATTTTTTAGTAAAAGATTCATAATAACTATGACGAAAAAGAACTTATTTACATTAGTCTTATGCTTATTCTGTTTCGGAACCACAACTCATGCGCAACGTATCCCCACATTGGAGGAGGCCGTATACGGAGGACTGATCAAGACAGAAGGCGGAAGTAACGTGAACTGGATGAAAGATGGAGAACGTTATTCCAAAATAGAGAAAAATGCCGAGGGAGCATACGAGGTCACTGCCTACAAAGCAAAGGACAATTCCAAAGAAGTGCTGATCCCTGCCAATATGCTTCTGAATCCGCAAACAGGAAAACCTATCTCTGTCCGCAATTTCGTATTCAGCGAGGATAACTCCAAAGTATTGATCTATACCAATACCCGTCGCGTATGGCGTTATGATACCCGCGGTGATTACTGGGTGCTTAATTTGAAAGACGGCAAACTGCAACAATTGGGCAAAAGCTTGCCGGAAGCTACTTTGATGTTCGCCAAGTTCTCGCCGGATGCCAGCCGGGTAGCATATGTCTCCAGAAACAACATTTATGTAGAGAGTCTGGTTGACGGGAAAATCAACCAACTAACTCAAGACGGAAATAATGAAATTGTAAACGGAACATTCGACTGGGTATACGAAGAAGAATTCAACTGCCGCGACGGTTTCCGCTGGAGTCCCGACGGGCAATACATAGCCTATTGGCAAAGCGATACCCAAGGTACGGGATGGTTTGATATCATCAATAATGTAGATTCCATTTATCCTAAAATCCAACGTTTTCCCTACCCTAAAGCCGGAACAGCAAACTCCGCTGTAAAAGTAGGCTATGTATCAGCCGACGGTGGAAACACCACTTGGCTGGCTCTTCCAGGTGATGCACGCAACCACTATATTCCACGTATGGAATTCATTCCGGGCTGCAACGAACTGTTCATCCAGCAAATGAACCGTGCCCAAAACACCAATAAAGTATGGATTGCGAAAATAGGTGAAAATACCCCCGTCAATATCTTTACCGATCAAGATGCCGCATGGTTGGAAACGAATGACAATGTGCGTTGGTTGAAAGGGAACAAGTATTTCACTTGGGAAAGCGAACGTGACGGATGGCGCCACCTGTATCGTGTAAGCCGTGATGGTAAAGAAATCAAGCCCATCACCCAAGGAGCTTTTGATTATATTCAAGAAGTAGGTGCGGATATGGATAAAGGTTTTGTGTACTTTATCGCCTCTCCCGACAACTTCACCCAGCGCTATCTCTACCGGGCACGTCTTTTCGGCAATGGAGAGGTAAAGCGGCTAAGTCCTGTTGACCAAAGCGGGCAACATCGTTATATCATGTCACCGTCCGGCAAATGGGCAGTCCATACATTCAGTAACTCGGAAACTCCCCCTGTAATCGACATGGTGTCTTTCCCTGCCCATAAAAGTATACGTCTGATTACTGACAATGCAAAAGCCAAGGAGCAATACAAAGCCTTGGGGCTGCAACCGAAAGAATTTGTAAAAACCCGTTCAGGAGAACTGGAACTGGATGCATGGATGCTCAAACCCGTAAACTTTGATCCCAGCAAAAAATATCCGGTCATAATTGATGTCTATGGAGAACCTGCCAACGCCACCGTACAGGATGTATGGAGCGGAGGAAGTTTATGGCACCAGTACTTGGCAAACCTGGGGTATATCATAGTCAGCATCGAGAACCGTGGTGCCAATGCACCCCGTGGACGCGAATGGCGCAAATGTATTTATGGAGAAGTCGGAACCTTTGCCAGTGAAGATCAGGCAAGAGGCATCCAAGACTTGGCACGTCAATACTCTTTCATTGACACCGCACGTATCGGTATCACCGGCTGGAGTGGCGGAGGCAGCCAGACGCTGAACAGTATGTTCCGTTATCCCGATGTTTTCCACACAGGCATTGCCATTGCTTTTGTGGCCGACCAGCGTCTGTATGACACGGTTTATCAAGAACGTTATATGAATACTCCTCAAAATAATCCGGAGGGCTACCGCAAAGGGTCTCCCATCTCGTATGCAGCAGGATTGAAAGGCAACTTGCTGTTAATTCACGGTACAGGAGATGACAATGTTCATTATCAGAATTGTGAAATGTTGGTCAATGAACTGGTACGGCACGGAAAAATCTTCTCACAGATTTCTTACCCGATGCGTTCCCATGGAATTTACGAAGGCAAGGGAACCAGCTTGCATCTGCGAAAGACAATGGCTGATTACTGGCTGAAAAACCTGCCTGCCGGAGGAAAATAAATATGCCAAAATTCCTGCTGATATGATTATACAGTCGGCCATTCTGAACATTAGTGAAACTTTTCATATACATAAAATGATTAGAGTCCAAATTTTTCACAAAAGTTCGGGATGGCAGACTGATAAACCGATTTCGTTTTAGCAAGCTTAGCACTAAACACATAAACTAAATGAAGAAAATACAACTATTCTTATTACAATTTCTGTTAATATCTATTACGCAGCACACCAATGCCCAACTCCCTGTCAAAACAGAATATACCGTTGAGATGGGAGGAACATCGGGTAAAGGAACCTACGCGCCGATGTGGCTTACTGCCAACAGGCAAGGTTTATCTTCTGCCAATACCGAAAATGGTTATTTACGGGCAGGGATTGCACATACAATGCCATTAAACCAACATTTCGGCTTCAGTGCAGGACTGGATTTGGCAACCGCCTACAATTTCACCTCCTCCTTCATCATCCAACAAGCCTATGCAAACCTCAGTTACCGATGGTTGAACCTGAGTATCGGCAGCAAAGAACGCTTGCCCGAATTAAAGAATTCCAAGTTAAGCAGCGGAGGTATGGTAGAATCAAATAATGCCCGCCCCATTCCCCAAATACGCCTGGAAGTTCCCGATTATGTAGCCATACCAGGTACCCATAAATGGCTTCATTTGAAAGGACACATAGCCTATGGACGTTTTACTGATGACAAATGGCAGGAACATTTCACCTCCATAGGCAACCCATATACCATTGATGTACTTTACCACAGTAAATCGCTTTTCGCCAAAGTAGGAAACAAAGAACATTTTCCGGTAGAATTTGAAGGAGGAATACAAATGTCCGCCCAATTTGGCGGAGACCAATATATTGCAGGACAAAAAGAGCCTGTAATAGATATGCCTACCCGGTTTGTTGACTTTATGCGTGTATTGGTTCCTATGGCCGGAGATGATACCACACCCGAAGGCGAACAAGTAAACATCTACGGAAACCATGTCGGTAGCTGGAATTTTGCCGCAACAGCTTATCTTAACCGATGGAAGGTAAAGATCTATTATGAACATTATTTCGACGACCACTCCCAAATGTTTTTCCAATACGGACGTTGGAAAGACGGACACATCGGACTGGAAATAACTTTTCCCAAAAACCGCTTCATTGATACTTTTGTATACGAAGGATTAGGAACAAAAGATCAAACCGGACCTATGCTGTATGATTCCTTTTGGGGGAAATTTGAAGAGCAAATCAGTGCTAAAGATAATTATTATAATCACTACCTCTATCAAGGATGGCAGCATTGGGGAATGGGAATAGGTAATCCTTTACTTCCCGGACCTATTTACAACAAGAACGGACAGATTACTTTTATCAGCAATCGTGTACTGGCACATCACATAGGATTCTGCGGTTCCCCCTGTCAGTCGCTAAGTTATCGTATGCTGCTCTCCTACTCCCGCCATTGGGGTACTTATGATAATCCTCTGAATGAGATCAAGAAACAATTCAACTCTTTGTTTGAAGTAACTTATGCTCCACAACAACTGAAAGGATGGAGTTTCACTGTATCCGGAGCTATGGATCGCGGCAGCATACTTGGAAATAATTATGGTGGAATGCTGGTTATCCGCAAACAAGGAATTATCAAATCGGGCAATAAATAGAAGTTTTAACTGTCAACCCAATCAACATATGAAACAAATATTATTATTCATACTCTTTATGCTGGGAATCAGCAGTTGTGACAAAGCTCCCATCAACGGCAAATTAGATGGCAGATGGCAATTAATGACTATAGAATATACTAATGGGAAAATAGAAGAATGTAACCGCATTTATTATAGTATCCAGTTACATTTGGTGGAAATCAGTGCCAAAGGTGGAAATGGAGGCACTCATATCGGACGTTTCTCTTATAAAGGAGATGAGGTAACCATGAGTGAATTCCGCCACCGGGGAGATGAAGAAAAACTAACGACACTGAATGAATTGAAACCTTTCGGACTTAATCAAGCTATTAATCATCTTAAGGTGGAAAAAGCAACAGGCAAGAAACTAATTCTGAAATCTGATTATGCACGCCTCACATTCAGAAAGTTCTAAAAAAATATACCACAGGCTATACAAACTGTCTGCCGATAAAATATCGGCAAAACAATTTATACGCTATAGCAGTGGCAAACCACTATACCGGATTTCTAGAAATCAATTTATCGGCAGAAATAAAACTGGTGCCACCACTCATGGAGCCGGCTTTACAAATATTGAAGCCGGCTTCATGAAACAAGTTCTTTACCTTCCTGTAGTCTGTGGTGAAATAAATTTATCTTCTAGGCTTGATATCCAATTTTACCGGCTTCAACATGTTTTCCGGACTTAGGATTGTATCCAACTCTTCCTTATTTAAAATACCATGTTCCAAGACCAGTTCATAAACACTTCTACCTGTTTCCAACGCTTCTTTTGCAATCTTTGTAGAGTTTTTATAACCAATAATCGGATTCAATGCGGTTACTACACCAATACTGTTATGCACTTCAATCTTGCAACGTTCCGCATTAGCAGTAATACCTTCTACACAACGTGTACGCAAGGTTTCAAAACCATTGATCATTAAATCTACAGATTCAAAACAACACTGTGCCATCACCGGTTCCATAGCATTCAGTTCCATTTGGGCAGCTTCGCCAGCCATAGTCACACATAGTTCGTTACCCATTACCTTATAACAAATCTGATTCATCACTTCAGGAATCACCGGATTCACCTTACCTGGCATTATAGAAGATCCCGGTTGCATAGCCGGAAGGTTGAATTCTCCTAAGCCACAACGCGGTCCGCTAGCCAGCAAACGTAAATCATTACATATTTTATTTACCTTTACGGCTATCCTTTTTAAAGCTGAAGCATAACCTACCAAGCAGGAAGTATCTGAAGTAGCTCCTACCAAATCTGACGACAATTTGAAATCAAAACCTGTAATTTCACACAATGCTTTCACACATTTTTCCGCATATCCCGGTTCCGCACAAATGCCTGTACCAATAGCGGTAGCACCCATATTTACTGTCAGGAAGTCTGCCGCAGCTTCATTCAAATGACGAATTTCATCTCTCAATATACTGGCAAAACCATTGAATGTCTGACCTAAAGTCATAGGAACGGCATCTTCCAGCTGAGTACGCCCCATTTTGATGATATGCGCAAACTCTTCTCCTTTCTTATGGAATGCACCAATCAGCGATTCCAAATAAGGCAGAAAACGAAGATGAGAATAATACATGCCAATATGGATTGCAGTGGGATAAGCATCATTCGTTGATTGCGAGCAGTTCACATGGTCATTAGGAGAGCAATATTGATACTCGCCACGTTTGTGTCCCATAATCTCCAAAGCACGGTTAGCAATGACTTCATTAGCATTCATATTGGTAGAAGTACCGGCACCTCCCTGAATCATGTCTACCGGGAATTGCTCATGATGCTCACCATTTAAGATTTCCTGACACGCCAACACTATGGCATCTTTTTGTTCTTTAGTCAATAAACCTAACTCATAGTTAGCCATTGCAGCTGCCATTTTCGTAATGGCAAGACCGTTGATAAACAACGGATATTCATTTAGATGAAATTTACTTATTGGGAAATTTTCTATGCCTCTTAGAGTCTGCACACCATACAATGCACTGGCCGGAATTTCGCGGGCACCAATTAAATCACTTTCTACTCGGGTTTCTTCTGTAAGTTTTGTTTCCATGATCAGGTTATTTATTAGTTTATCATTTCTTATTTTATACAGCAAAGGTATAAACTAACATTTTGATATCAAAATATAATCTGATATAATTTCAAAATATTATTTTATACTTATTTTTCGAGATAAAGCAGACAACAAACTTACATTATGAAAGTTCATTCAGTTAACAAAGTCTTATATCCTTTGAAGTTCATTCAAAAAACAGACATAAAAAAAGGCGTCCATTCAGAACGCCCTTATTCTATTTTTTAACTTCGGAACTCTTATTTAACCTTTATTCTATCAAAGCCTTCTCCAAATACACCAATGACAGCACTTTGTGATACAAATGCATTCGGATCTATATCTTTTATCAAACGGAATATAGTAGTAGACTCACGTTTTTTTGCCAGCACAAACATCATTTTCACACCCGCACCGGTATAACAACCTACTCCGTCAATGAACGTCACTCCTCGATGAAGGTCTTTATTTATGCGATGCCCTATTTCTTCATGCTTCTTAGAAATAATAAAGAATTGCACTGACTGACGGGCACTATTTACTACCTGATCCAAGACAAAGCTGGATATAAACAAGACAACATATCCATATACCACCTTCTCCCAATCATGCAATACAAAATAACTGGAAGAGATAATAACCAAATCACACATCAAAATAACCCGGCCCAAAGTAATATCACGATACTTATTGACAATAGCAGCTATAATATCCGTACCTCCTGTGCTACCATTGGCAGAAAAAGCGACACCAATACCACCTCCGCAGAAAAAGGCTCCCAAGACACAAGCCATGAAAGGTTGGTCATGTATTAAAGACTCTCCCCCGGTCAAATCCTGTATGATAGGCAGAATAGAACTCAGCACAAATACAGCATAGATGGTTTTCACACTAAACTTCCATCCCAAAATAACCAAAGAAAGTATCAACAATGCTCCGTTTATTCCCAAATAGGTGTACTGAACCGGCAAACCGGTAGCCCAATAAACAATAGAAGCAATACCTGGCACCGCACCCGAAGGAAGGTCATTAGGTAACAAAAAGACGGTCCATCCAATAGCATACATCAGCATACCAAGAGCAATCAACATATAATCCCTTAGTTCTCTGATAATCCGTTGCTTACGCGTCGTAATAAAGACTGAATCCATGTGAGTTTTCCTTTATAAAATCATATTGTCCGCAAAAGTACAAAAAGATTGAATCACTTGGCTTCAAAAGGTGACATTTTTTCAAGTAAAAAGTCCTGTTAGTCCGATTTATCAAAAACAACAGTGCCTTTCACCCTTTATTATTCTTTAGGATGTAAATACCAATCTTTATAATCCGCGCCAAAAGAATCTCTCCACTGTTTAAACTCAGGATAATAGGTAGTAATAGACACCTTCTCTGAAGGCCATCTAAATTCACTGTTACTGATATTTATAGCGAAAGGCATATTATCTTCTGCTATATAATACATTGGGATACCATTGGAGTCTTGACTCAAATCACTACCCGTACCACGTAAACTCTCATCAGCTACGCTTGTCGGCTTATAGCCTGACAAATGTACTTCATGAGAACGTTTATTCACAAAAATGAAAGAATTGTAAGGCGGATAAGCATCCATGTCGCTTACTTTATCATATTTTTTAAATCCGATCACTACAGTCATAGGCTTTTTGAGAACAGGCTTTATATCAGAAAAAAGTATTAATACAGGCTTTTCTATTCCCGGCTCAAAGTTTTTTCCGATCACATTACCTTCTTGACTCACCTGCACCAAATCTATATGCTCCTTCCCTACGTAATCCAACTGAAAACCAAACCCATTTGTATAAGTAGCACCATCATTCATCGGAGTAAAAGTAGTAGTGGTGCGCACCAATGCGTTAGAAGATTTATCTTTCACAACTGTACTGGAATAATATATCACAACATCATTCATATCGTAATCATTCTTATCAGGCCAATTGTCCTCATAAGCCAAAGACCCTTTGACTACATACGAAATTTCACCCTTATTTACTTCATCCGGTATATTAGGAGTAGGTTCTACAGAAGAAGAAGCAGACGCCATAATAGCAAACTGTACATCATTAAAACGCATGTCCACATTATCTTCCATAGCCATAAAGAAACAATTGTCCAGTTCCGGATCACTTAACAAAACTGAACGTTGCTCTTTATTATCGTTATATGCAGGATTAGAATAACGAGGAAAAACACCCTTTTCTTTTCCAAATCCCATTCCCAATAAAATCCATCCAATATGAGTGCCTTGGGGAAATTCATCTTCATACTTGCTTTGTTCCTTATTCCAATATTTTAGTTTTATTTGCTCACCGACTAAAGATTTAGGAGCATTCCTACTGGAACGTGGAATCAGGATGGTCTTTTTTATGGTAGCTATGTCCACAGACTCTCCTTCTTTATAAGTATAATAAGCAACCATATCCTCCCACGCAGTAGACGAGAAATCAAAATAAGTCGCGACCAAACCTGTAGATTTAGTTATTACCATATCATTACTCCCTGAAGTACGTAGTTCCGGAAACCTTTCCAGCAAATTACGATTATCTACTACTATAGAACGGCTTAAATTACTGCATCTCTCTAAAAAAGCACCGGGTATATCCAACTTTTCAGGCAACAAATAATCAGGAACCCCATTTTCATTCCAATTACCCAATACATCATATCCGTCAGGATAACTCACTCCTCCCATTACCGCTCTAGAATGCCCGTTAGCAGACAGTTGTGCCTTATAATCAACATAATTAAAGGTTAGTCCGTCAGATAAAAATCCCAATTCAACAGGTGATACGACCAACACATTATCAGTTACCAACCATACCTTTTTCAAATAAGCCGGCAAAGATACTTTTGAAAAAAATCTACCATTCATATCAGTCGAAGCGGCATAAATGGGATTTATATCTTTAAATTCCCAAGTATTTCCAACTAATTCCATAGGATATTCATCATACAGATAAAAAGCGGTCTGTACTTTCATGCCATAATCAATGATAAGTTGACTATTACGGACAGTAGTAAAATCAAAAAAATCGTCTTTATTGATTTTTTCCTCCTTTTCTTCCTCTCCCCCCGTATATATATCATGCATATTACGCAAGCAAGACACAAAGAAAACTGATAAGCAGATGATCCAAAATTTTGTTTTCATAAAGTAGTGCGTGATTATTTTCGACAAATATAGCCATAAATAACTAAAAAACAACTAAATAGTCAGAAAAAAAACTGTCCCCCGACTCACGTCGGAGAACAGCCACAACACAAACACAAAATAAAACACGACAAAACTACTATGCAATTTTTTAGCCTGCTTTATGTTTTGAGTAACATAACTACCGCCAATCAGGTATTCACATATCCAAGAGGGGTTTCAGGTTATTTGCATCTATAAAACGCCACACTAGCGTCCTTTGTTCATCGGTCTTTCTAAAAATATCTTAATTCTTATTGAATTCCTCTTTCTCTTAGTTTCAGCTGCCAGTTCCAAGCCGAACGTAGAGTGTCCTCCAAATTGGCTTCTGCCTTCCATCCCAACTCCTTATTAGCAAAATCAGGATTAGCCCATACCTTCTCAATATCTCCGGCACGACGACCCACGATCTGATAATTAAGTTTCACACCGGTAGCTTTTTCAAACGTATTGATCAGTTCCAATACAGAAACACCTTTACCCGTTCCAATATTAAAGACTTCCACCTTCTCCTTCTGCTTGTTATTCAAAATGCGATCCATTGCGATAACGTGAGCCTTCGCCAAATCCACTACATATATATAGTCACGGATGCAAGAACCGTCCGGTGTATCATAATCATCCCCGAACACACTCAGTTTTTCACGAATACCCATCGCTGTCTGAGTAACATAAGGTAGCAAATTTTGTGGAACCCCATTAGGTAATTCACCTATTAATGCAGTGGGATGTGCGCCAATAGGATTAAAGTAACGCAACATAATAGCATTGATAGGCGATCCCGAAGCAACTGTATCACGAATAATTTCTTCATTGATCTGTTTTGTATTACCGTACGGAGACTCAGCCTTCTTAATCGGAGCCTCTTCCGTTACAGGAAGAACATCGGGCTGACCATACACCGTACATGATGATGAAAAAATAATACCTTCTACTCCATGTTTCGGCATTAACTCCAACAGGTTAATCAATGAAACCAAGTTATTGCGATAATACAACAACGGTTTTTGTACCGATTCACCCACAGCCTTGCTAGCCGCAAAATGAATAATACCTTTTATACCCGGATATTTAGTAAACAGCTTATCCATTCCCTCAAGATCCAAGCAATCCAACTTTTCAAATGCAGGACGGATTCCTGAAACCTTTTCTATATTATCTACCACATCGGCGCTTGAGTTGGACAAATTGTCCACAATCACTACGTCGTAACCGCTATTTTGCAGCTCTACTACCGTATGAGAACCGATGTAGCCGGTTCCTCCTGTTACTAAAATTCTTTCTTTCATAATACTTAATATTCTGTCGTTTTCTAATAGGTTCAAAACAACTTCGACGGGTAGATCCCTTTTCGTATCATATCATTGATACGAAGCAGGACTTGTATCTTGTCATCATGCGATACCAATCCCATCCATCTGGCAGGTGTCTCAATCACTTTCACCCTGACTCCGTCAGCAATACGCTCATTCATAAAAGCCGGAATAGAATAATGGGCTTTCATATCCATTCCATTCTCATCTATGAACTTATCGAACGCCTTCTTCATCTCACCGAATACCTGCGGAGTAAATCCCCACATATTCATTGAAACCAAGCTGTTGTCATCCAAAGCCACCCATTTATGTAATTCATTAGGATACATCGGATTTCCACTTATCCGTTCTACTCCTACACGGTCTGTAACGGACAACAGATATCCCTTTTCATCCACTTCACAAATACCACGGGTAACCCCTCCGCTTTCCGCCAATACATTTCTCAGCCTGTAGCAAATATTGAAACTATGGTAGTCAGCTTCTCCCAACATCACCAGATTATTATATAACAATTCAAAACTTTCTCTTTGGTAAAAGTTCACGGCATTTATCACACCGAATGGAGAGTCAATCAACTCTTCTCCCATCAGAACAGCTCTTACCGAACCGTACAGTGCTTTGCGCTTCGGATTACGCTTTTCTTCAGGAATCGTTTCCACATCCTGATAAACATACTCCACTTCTACCACATGTTCGTATTTGCCTGATACCAGTTTCTTGAATTCTTGTTCAAAATGTCTGCTTATGACAAATACGATCTTATTAAATCCGACTCTTACGGCATCATATATGGAAAAATCTAATATTGTTTCGCCATTAGGACCTATTCCCTCCAGCTGTTTCAATCCACCATATTTATTCCCCATAGTGGCCGCGAGTACAATCAAGGTCATAGCCATTTAATCTCTCTATTAATTCTAATGCAAAAATAAGCATAAAAATTGAATTTACGGACAAGAACAATGGATTTCTTTCTAATAAAAAAGTCCGAAGCTGTGCTCCGGACTTCTGAATCGGTTTATTTTAACGATGAAGTGAATTTATTCTATTCCAAACAAAACACCCAAGCCTTTGTCTACACCTGAAAATCCCATGAATGCCATTGCCAGCAGACCGGCAGTAACCAATGCGATAGCCATTCCCTGCATTCCTTTAGGTATATTCACCAAACTTAATTGTTCACGGATACCTGCAAACAACACCATAGCCAAAGCAAAACCAAGAGCTGTAGAGAAGGCATAAACCACCCCCGTCAACAAATCAAAGTCTTTCTGGATTACCAAAATAGCCACACCCAGAATACAGCAGTTAGTAGTAATCAACGGAAGAAAGACTCCTAATGCCTGATAAAGGGCGGGAGATACCTTCTTCAAAATGATTTCCACCATCTGTACCAATGCTGCAATGACAAGGATAAATGCAATGGTCTGCAAATATTCCAACCCGAAAGCATCGAGCACGAATTTCTGGATAAGATAGGTAACAATGGTAGCGATGGTAAGCACGAATGCAACAGCCGCTCCCATACCCGTAGCTGTCTCAACTTTCTTGGATACACCGAGGAATGGACAAATACCCAAGAATTGTGACAACACAATGTTGTTCACAAATATAGCGGTGATAAATATCAATATATATTCCATTTTCTTACTTTTTACGGGTTATGCTTTCTTCAGTTTATTCACAATCGCAATGAGGTAACCCAATGCAATGAAGGCTCCCGGTGCGAGAACGAAAATCAACATTCCGTATTGCTCCGGCATAATAGCGATATCAAACAATTTACCTGTACCAAGGAACTCACGTACACCACCAAGGATGGTCAATGCAAGTGTAAATCCTAGTCCCATACCCAATCCGTCAAAGAATGAAGGAACAGGACCGTTCTTTGCGGCAAACGCTTCGGCGCGTCCCAGCAAGATACAGTTTACCACAATCAACGGAATAAACAATCCCAAAGTAGCATACAGCGCCGGCACATATGCCTGCATAATCATCTGCAACAAGGTTACAAATGATGCAATAACCACAATGAATGCAGGAATACGCACCATATCAGGAATCAGATTCTTGATAGATGAAATTACCACATTCGAACAAATCAACACAAACATGGTTGCCAGTCCCATACCCATACCATTGATGGCAGAAGAAGTGGTTCCCAATGTAGGACACATACCCAAAAGGAGTACAAACGTAGGATTCTCTTTGACAATCCCGTTCATTAATACTTTAAAATTATTCATAGTCTGCTCCTTCCTTATTTTTTGTTTTTACAATCTTGCTTTGGGCATTCTGCTTTTTTACAGTCCGCCTTGTCGCAGTTAGCAGGATCACATTTACCACCACAAGCAGCTTTGCAGGCAGCAGAGTCACAGGCTTGTCCGCAACAATCCTGAGTTCCCTCACATTGTGCCTTAGCTGCTTTGGGGTCATCGGCAGCAGTTTCAGACACCTGCTGTGTCGCACCGCTGGAACCATCCACATTTTGGCCACTATATGCCGCATAAGCATTATTCACAGCTTTCAGAAAAGCACGTGTCGTGATAGTAGAAGCAGTGATTGCATCTATCTGACCGCCATCTTTATTTACAACCAATGCTTTCTGTCCCGGATTCATACCAGTAATATCGCCTTTGCCGCCTTTCTTAAACCAATCGGCTGCCTTTGATCCCAGTCCCGGAGTTTCTGCATGACTCAACAAAGAATAGTCTATAATATTACCCTCTTTATCGAAACCTACCAATACATTCAACGCACCACCAAAACCATTTGCAGAAGACTCTACGGCTGCACCAATAAATTCTCCTCCTTTGGTTGCTTTATATATCTTATAAGTAACGCCTTCCAATTCTATGGTTTCAGGAGCTTCGGCAGGATTATTGTCAAATCCCGGAACTACGATAGCAATGGCATCACTCAAAGCCTTGGCATTAGCCTGTGCAATGGGTTCCTTTGTCAACTCATTCACATAACCCAGCAATGCTCCGGCTACCACGGTTACGCCTGTCAGCACGATAACCATGTTTTTCAAAGATGATTCTAGTTTTTTCATTTCTTCACGACCTCCCCGAATCTTTTAGGTTTACAATAAGTATTGATTAACGGAGTGAATGCGTTCATAATGAATATAGCGAAAGACATACCTTCGGGATATGCACCGAACAAACGGATAACCACCGTCAGGAAACCGATAGCCACACCGTAAATAATCATACCTTTATGAGTCATAGGCGAAGTAACATAGTCGGTTGCCATGAAAATAGCTCCCAACATCAAACCACCTGTAAACAAGTGAGCCAACGGAGATGCGTAAGCAACCGGATCAACCAAATGCATCAGCCCGGCAAATACAAATACTGTCACCAGAATAGATACAGGAATATGCCAGGAAATAATCTTTTTCCATAGCATATATCCCAGACCAAGCAATAAAGCCAATGCACTCACCTCACCTAGTGAACCCGGGTTATTACCCAGAAATAGACTTAATGTATCGGGCAACTGACCTAAAGCATTTGCATCACCCTTTACAGCCATTTTCATCAATGCCAGCGGAGTAGCACCGGTTTCAGCATCGGTATAACTTCCCCATTGTTGAACCAACGGCCATGAAGTCATCTGCACAGGAAAAGAAATCAGCAGGAAGATACGACCTACCAGCGCGGGATTGAAAGGATTACAACCCAATCCGCCGAAAGTCATCTTGCCCACACCGATTGCCACCAACGCACCGATGATAATAATCCAAAGCGGCAAGTTGGAAGGCAGATTGAATGCCAGCAACACACCGGTTATAATAGCCGAACCATCACAGATGGTAGAGCGTTCTCTCTTCAAAATAAACTTGGTAATCGCCCATTCGAAGAATACACAGGCGGCAACCGAGGTCAAGGTCACCACCACGGCGCCCAGTCCGAACATATAAAATGACACCAGCAACGCAGGTATCAACGCAATGAGTACACCATACATATTCTTCTGTATGCTGTCACCGCTATGAACGTGAGGCGATAATGATACTATTAATTTATTAGCCATACTATTTTGTCGAATTATTTTTTAGCATTACGTGCACGGATGATACCGCCTACTGTGCCCTTACCCAAACGGATATAGTCCAGCAAATAACGATGAGACGGACATGTAAACTGACACGAACCGCACTCGATGCACGACATTACATCTTCTTTTTCTACTCTCTCCCAGTCCTTATGAGCTGAAAGTGTCGCCAACAAGAAAGGCTCCAATCCCATAGGACACACACTGACGCACTTGGCACAGCGGATACAGGGCTGAGCTTCCGCACGGGCAGCTTCCTTATCATTCATAATCAGCACACCCGAACTACCTTTACAAATGGGAACTTCCGTATTAACCAGTGCTTTACCCATCATCGGACCGCCACCAATCACTTTTCCCGTATCTTCGGGCAAACCGCCAGCCGCATCAATCAGCTGGCTCATCGGGGTACCCATACGGGTGAGGAAGTTGGAGGGGTTCTTGACAGACTTACCCGTAACAGTCACGATACGTTCAAACAAAGGTTTGTTTTTCTGAACGGCTTCATAAACGGCAAATGCAGTACCTACATTCTGAACTACCGCACCCACATTGATAGGAATAGCGGGAGGAGCAGGAACCTGGCGACCGATCACAGCATCTATCAACTGTTTCTCACCACCTTGCGGATATTTCACCTGCAAAGGAACTACCTCTATACCGGGATACTGAGCAGCCTTTTCAGTCATCAACTTAATAGCATCCGGTTTATTATTTTCAATACCGATATATCCCTTGGTCACTTTTGCAGCTTTCATCAGGATGCTTACACCCACCAGTACTTCGTCTGCCTTCTCCAACATCAAACGATGATCGGCAGTGAGGTAAGGCTCACACTCTACAGCATTGATAATTACACATTCCGCCTTGCAGCCCGGAGGAGGAGAAAGTTTCACATGAGTAGGGAAACAAGCACCGCCCATACCTACTACACCTGCATTTTTCACTTTAGCAACGATTTCTTCGGGTGTGAGAGCACACTCTTTCACCAATGTCGAACTGCGGTCTATTGATTCTTCCCATTCGTCACCATCCACATCGATAAAGATAGCCGGCTTGCGGTAACCGCTAGCATCGATTACGGCGTCTACCTTGTTCACTTTACCGGATACAGACGAGAAGATGGCTGCTGAAACAAAGCCACCCGCCTCAGCAATCTTCGTACCTACCTTCACCACATCGCCTTTTTTCACGATGGCAGTAGCAGGAGCACCGATATGCTGTGACAAAGGAAATACCGCTTGCTTAGGAAGTGCAAGTGTTTCAATGGCTTTGCCTGCTGACAATTTATTTTCTGCTGGATGTACTCCACCAATTCTAAATGTCTTCACTGTTATATCTTTTTAATTTTTACTTACTTTGAATTTTGATTATGCTTCCGTTTTCGGAGCCTCAGCTTTCACCGCTTCCGCTTTCGGAGTTTCCACCTTTGAAGCCTCTACTTTTACAGCAGGTTTTGCAGCAGCCTCACCAGCCGGCACTTCTACTTTCGGTTTACGTGGCGGGAAATTGATAGCTTGGATAGCCCCTTTCGGACATTCCGATTCGCATTTACGGCAAGACTTACACTTAGCCGGATCAATGTATGCCAAATTATTTTCCAACGTAATGGCTTCGAACGGACACACTTTCACACACTTTCCACAACCAATACAACTAGCCTTGCAAGCTTTGTTGGCAACAGCTCCCTTATCCTTGTTCACACACATCACCACTACGCGGCGGTTGTTCTTTCCTTTCGGACGAATTTCAATGATCTTACGCGGACAAGCTTTGCTGCAAGCCCCACAAGCTGTACATTTTTCTTCGTCCACTTCCGGAAGACCGGTTTCAGGATTCATGTGAATAGCATCAAACTGACACGCTTCCACACAATCACCACAACCCAGACAACCGAATGTACAACCCGTCTCACCACCTGAAGTGGCATGAGCGATGGCACACGATTTAGCTCCGTCGTACAAAGCAGTACGAGGGCGATTTTCACAACTACCGTTACATCTTACCACCGCAACTTTCGGTTCAGCAGCAACGGCTTCCAATCCCAAAATGGCAGCTACTTTCTCCATTACCGGAGCACCACCAACCGGACATAACTTACCCTCCAGCGAACCGGCATCGGCAGCCTTCACGCAGGCACCGGCAAAACCAGAGCAACCGGGATAACCACATCCGCCGCAATTCGCCTGAGGAAGCACTTCGCTCACCTTGGCAATCCGCGGATCTTCATACACAGCAAACTTCTTAGAAGCGGCATACAAGATTACCGCGGCAATCAAGCCAATCGCTCCCAACGAAATTACTGCAACCAGAATTAAATCCATAAATTTTAGTTAGTTATTTATTAATTATTTTTTATTGGTTCAAGCGTAAATGAAAACTTCTTGCTCAACTTATTCCTGCATACATATATAATAAGGTAATACGGGAGCAAGGCTGACAAAGCAACAAGCGCCGACCTTAACTCATCCCCCCCCGTAAGACGCATGGAAATAAATAAAGTAATCAGCAATACCAAGAAAGGGATACCAAAAGCCAGCAATACGGCTTGCATCCCCATGGAAGTAGTACCATAAATCATCACCTCCTCACCTATGCGGTAAGAAGATGCCTTCATGTCAAAAACATCAATCAGTTTCTCTTTACTTTCAGATGCATTGCAATGCCCTTTCACACTACAAGCCGAACAGGCAGAAGTTTGTACGATTCTCACCCGCACGTGAGAACCTTCAATGTTTTCCACAATACCACGATGTTTGATTATATCGGTCATTTTTGCAAACTCTACATTACAAAACTGCGACAAATGTACGACTTTAATTGGATTCTAAGAAGTATAAAATGATATTTTCACTATAAAAATCGATTTTTTGTGTGGAGAAATTAAAATTAGAAGCAAGAAAAGGAAGAAATATTTAATTTTCCTCCTTTCTACTTGTAAGGTATATAATTTATTTCATTATCACATAGCCTGCATCCAACAGTTTTTGACGAATGGATGCTATATGTTCCTCGTTTCTGGTTTCCATAACGACACGAAGGGCACATCCGGTGACATCTGCACTCTCACTATTTCGCTCATGATGTACAGAAATTACATTTCCTCCCTGCTCTGCGACAATTTTGCTGACTCCCAACAGCTGCCCCGGCTTGTCTATCAAGTCTAAAGTTACTGCATAGGTACGTCCCGACTTCGCCATACCGCGACTGATGACACGGCTCAATATCGTCACATCAATATTGCCTCCGGACACCAGGCAGACAGTTTTCTTACCCTTTACCGGTACTTTATTGAACATGGCTGCAGCAACGGACACAGCTCCCGCCCCCTCTGCAACAATCCGCTGGCGTTCTATCAATGCCAGAATAGCTGCGGCAATCTCGTCCTCAGTCACAGTTACAACTCCGTCCACATACTGATTTACCAAGTCAAAAGTATTTGTTCCCGGCTCTTTCACCGCGATTCCATCGGCAAAAGTGGAAACAGAGTGAAGACGCTCAATACGCGAATGAAGAATAGAATTTGCCATACTGGCCGCACCCAACGCCTGTACGCCATATACCTTGACAGATGGTTTCAAAGCCTTCAACGCATAAGCCACTCCCGAAATCAGTCCTCCCCCACCAATGGGAACAATGACTACCTCCACATCCGGCATTTCCTCCAATAATTCCAAACCGATAGTACCTTGTCCGGCTATCACGTTCTCGTCATCAAAGGGATGAACAAAAGTATATCCCTTTTCATCACGCAATTGCAGGGCTTTCTGATAAGCATCATCATAGACTCCCGGAACCAAACAAACTTCCGCCCCATAATGCTTCGTAGCCTCAACTTTAGATATAGGCGCTCCTTCCGGAAGACAAATCAACGACTTGATACCGCACTTAGTGGCAGCCAATGCCACCCCTTGCGCATGATTACCGGCAGAACAGGCTATCACGCCTCTCGCCTTTTCTTCATCGGACAATTGGGAAATCTTGTAATAAGCACCACGCACTTTAAACGATCCTGTGAGTTGCAGGTTTTCGGGCTTCAGATAAACTGTACTCTCAGGATTTATCTGAGGAGCATAAATCAAATCAGTGCGACGGACAACCTCTTTCAGGACATGAGCCGCTTTGTATATTGCATCTAATTGTAGCATAGGTATAACACTCTTGTTTTTAAATTGGGTGCAAAGCTACAAATAAAATTGATTCCTTACACTCACATACAACGTAAAATTGTATTCTTTTCTCTTTGTTCTCCTTTTCACTTGTCGACAGAGTTCACACTCAAGGAAGTATGTAAAAGCCCCGGCAGCACTATCGTTTTCATTTTGACACTCCTTATCTGCTGTCTTATTTTAATTTCGACGTAATCTGTTTATTGCTCTCGGCTACTTCCACCAGATAAACACTGGCACAAATAAGAACAATCGCCGCCAACTGTGTCCATGAGAAGCGATCCTGCCCCAAAACAAAAGAAGTCACCGTAGCAACAATCAATATTAAATACCCGTAAATGGCTACTAATGTCGTTTTCAGACATTTCAGCCCGAGAGGAAGTAATAAATAACTAATGGTGGTAGGAAATACCAAAACAAAAAGCAAGACCAACATAGGCGTAGAGAAAAGTGACATTTTCAGTATAGGAGCATCAAAACCATAAATCGTATTGACAACAACAGCCATAACAGCCGCCCCTAAAAAAGTATATTTTAACATCGTCATATCTCCCACTCCTTTTAACAGACGGTTACTGAAAACAAGATAGACGGCATAAACCAATGAACTGGCCAAACACATCAAATTACCTAACGGAGCATTGGAGGCAAGATCGTCACTAGGTTGTGTGGATATGCATAGAACAGCTCCTCCCAATCCCATTCCAATGCCAAGCACTTTCATCCAGGTTACTTTTTCCTTATAAAACAATACAGAGATAATGAATACCCATATAGGCTCCAAACTGACAAAAATAGAACTGGAAACCGGAGTAGTCTTACTGATACCCAACAAATAAAAAAACATATATCCATAAATACCTAAAGCCCCTAAAATAAAGAGCTGCCATTTCTGACGGATAGTGGAGTTTTCGGGCTTGCAAAATATATCAATAAGCCAAAAAGCGGCGGCCCCAAATACCAATCGGAAAGTAACCCCTGTCACAGGAGCTATCCACAAAGGTAAAAGATACTTCAGTGCGTTCATATTAAGGCCTCCCAACGCTTTGGAGACAACCATGCTAAGGTTTGCTTCAACTTGTCTATTCATACTTCATGCTGTTATGTTATTACGTGGGTATTTTTCTTATAAACTCAGTTTTTCCTGCTTCATCACAATAAACATCCCCATCAAGGCTACCATCAGATTAAGCCAGAAGGCAAAGGTTTGCGAATGAGAATGGAACAGATTCTGAAAAGCATCCACAATAAACGGACAAAGCAGTATGGCCACATAATTCATCGCCATGACAAAAGCAAGTGCCAACGTCACTTTGTGAGGAACCGCCACATCAGAAGTCTTATCATAAATCAACGGTTGGATAATACCGTATGAAAGCCCGTTCAGAATACATCCCAAAGCAATCAGTATTTCGGAACGACTAAGCAGAATAATCCCCATTCCGCAGGCTATCATCAACAAACAAACCATATAGATACGGCGGCCCAAGACCTGCACTATCTTATTCAGGACAAAACCCGGTGCCATAATAGCGAGAAAAAACAAAGATATCAAGATGCCTGCCCTACCACTGGACAGCCCATATTCTTCCATCAGGAAAGGCAGATTGAAACTAATAATAATCACCAGATAAGTAGCCAATCCGTAAAAAGCCATCAGCCTGACCAAAGCCTTGACATTAATTCCCCGCTTACCCATTTCCCTGACAGTATCGGCTGGAATATCATCAGAGGAATGATAATTGGAGAGATCTTTTTTCAGATAACGAGTAAGGAAAACGGATACAAAAGGAAACAGATAGACCAAAAACGGCAAATGCCAGTTCACTTCTGCCAGATATCCTGTCAGCGTAGTGGCAAGCACCAGCGTGATATTGGTGATGGCAGAACTGTAACCAAATTGCTTTGTACGGTAACTTCCCACAAAATAACGGGATATCAATCCGGTAGAAAGCGGAACAATCAATCCCGACCCCATCCCCAACATGGCGCTGACGGCTATCAACTGCCACATTTTATCAGAAAGCAGATAAAGAATACCACTCGCCCCGAAAAGAGCCAGCCCTATCTGCAACAACAAAAGGTTGTTCACTTTCTCTGTCAATTTACCTGATAACAAGATAAAGGGTATGATAAGAAGTGACGGCAACGAAGACAACATCTGGATCTCCAGATCTGTAGCAGAGGGAAATATTTTATTCAAATCTCCCAAAATGGGCGACACCGCCAGTCCCGGCAATGCATTGAGTGCCGAGATGGAAAATATACCTACTAACGTAATGAGGGGAATGGTCCCCTGCCCTGTTTGTACTTTCATAATGAAATCGGTTTAGATTGTGATAGAAACAAAGTGTAAAAGAATTGGTTCAAAGCCGGTTTATAATTGGTCAATGCAATCATGTGCCCATATGCTACTATGCCAATTGGCTGCGCTATGTTCCGCATGACACATTATCCCCCATAAATTAAAAAACATAAAATCAAGAAACTTTTCTCCAAACCTCCTGTTGAGGGAGAAAAACGCGGGAAACTCCCATGTTTTCCATTGTATTACTAATCTAAACTTTAAGTAAAATGAAAGAATGTAATTGTGATTTGAGAGACGGTGACGCAAAGACAGCCGTGTTTGGTTCAAACGAAATGCTACAGCCTGCCCCGGTAGATACCATCCCTATGGAACCTACCACCCCACAGATTGCTTATCAAATGGTAAAAGACGAAACATTCGCCCAAACCCAGCCACGCCTTAACCTGGCCACTTTCGTTACCACCTACATGGACGACTATGCCACCAAACTGATGAACGAAGCCATCAGCATCAACTACATTGATGAAACAGAATATCCTCGTATCGCAGTGATGAATGCCAAATGTATCAATATCATGGCTAATTTGTGGAATTCGCCCGAACAGGCAAAATGGAAAACCGGAGCACTGGCTATCGGCTCCAGCGAGGCTTGTATGCTGGGAGGAGTAGCCGCCTGGTTACGCTGGAAAGACAAACGTAAAGCTCAGGGGAAACCGACTGACAAGCCTAACTTTGTCATTTCAAGCGGTTTTCAGGTTGTTTGGGAAAAGTTCGCCCAACTTTGGCAAATTGAAATGCGCCAAGTACCTCTCACCTTGGACAAAACCACTCTGGACCCCGAAGAAGCACTGAAGATGTGTGACGAGAACACCATCTGCATCGTCCCCATCCAAGGTGTGACATGGACAGGTTTGAACGATGACGTGGAAGCGTTGGACAAAGCACTGGATGCCTACAACGCCAAAACCGGCTATGATATTCCTATCCATGTAGATGCTGCAACCGGCGGTTTCATCCTGCCGTTCCTCAATCCCGACACAAAATGGGACTTCCGCTTGAAATGGGTTCTCTCCATCAGCACTTCCGGCCACAAGTTCGGACTGGTTTATCCGGGACTGGGATGGGTAGTATGGAAAGACAAGAAATACCTTCCGGATGCCATGTCGTTCAGTGTCAATTATCTGGGTGCGAACATCACACAGGTTGGTTTGAACTTCAGCCGTCCCGCCGCACAGATTCTGGGACAGTACTACCAATTTATCCGTCTGGGATTCCAAGGATACAAAGCCATCCAATACAATTCCATGGAAATCACCAAGTACATCCACAGCGAAATAGCCAAGATGGCTCCGTTCGTAAATTACAGCGATGACGTAGTAAATCCTTTGTTCATCTGGTACATGAAACCCGAATATGCAAAGAATGCCAAATGGACTCTGTACGATTTGCAGGCTAAATTGCAGCAAAGCGGCTGGATGGTTCCTGCCTACACCTTGCCGGAAAATATCCAGAATTACGTAGTTATGCGTGTTGTGGTACGTCAGGGATTCAGCCGTGACATGGCGGATATGTTGTTGAACGACATCAAGAATGCCATCTGCGAGTTCGAGAAACTGGAATATCCCACTCCTACCCGCATCGCCCAAGACAAGAATATCGCTGTAAAAGGTACTGTGTTCACTCACAATGCCCATAGCAACGCCGCTAAAAAATAAGCATAGATAACAATAATGCAACCATCCGCCGTTAAGGTAGATGGTTACTTCAATCAAATTAATTTATGGAAAGAACTATAACTATCCAGCAAATAAAGGATGTTGCCCAGGAGGCTTACAATCTGTACAAGGACAATACAGACGGTAAGAACGCCGACTATATCCCTTATCTGGCAAATATTGATCCCAAACTGTTCGGGATCAGTATCTGTCTGATGAACGGAGAAATCATCCAACTGGGTGACTCTCAGTACCGTTTCGGTATCGAGTCCGTTTCCAAGGTGCTGACCGCCATCCTGGTACTCCGCCAATACGGTGCTCCCAAGGTGCTCGAAATGATTGGCGCCGATGCTACCGGACTGCCGTTCAACTCCATCATGGCCATCTTGTTGGAAAACGACCATCCGTCCACCCCATTGGTAAACGCCGGCGCCATCTCGGCCAACAGTATGGTGCAACCCGTAGGAAACAGCGATGCCAAGTGGAAAGCCATCGTAGACAATATGACCGAACTATGCGGAAGTACCCCGCAACTGATCGACGAACTGTACCGGTCAGAGTCGGCGACAAATTTCAACAACCGTTCCATCGCCTGGCTATTGAAAAATTATAACCGTATCTACGATGACCCCGATATGTCGCTCGACCTCTACACCCGCCAGTGTTCCATGGGCATCACTGCAGAACAGTTGTCCATCTGTGGAGCCACCATCGCCAACGAAGGATTGAACCCGAACACCAACAAGCAAGTGTTCGACAAAGCCCTCTCCCCGAAAATCACCTCCATGATAGCTACCGTAGGTTTCTATCAGCACACAGGCGACTGGCTTTACACTTCGGGAATTCCTGCCAAGACAGGCGTAGGAGGCGGTGTCATGGGCGTAATGCCGGGTGTCATGGGCATTGCAGCCTTCGCGCCTCCTCTGGATGACGCCGGCAACTCCGTGAAAGCACAGCTTGCCATCAAGCATATTATGAACAAACTGGGCATGAACGTATTCAATGGCCATCGCATCCACGTGCAATAATCCATTTCGTTCCCATAGGAAAACCGGTATTTCTCTCACTCCGAGAGGAGTACCGGCTTTTTAATTAAAAATTTTTCCCGCTAAAATTTCTCACACTCTTACATTATGCCTATCTTTGCACTGACAAATTCATCATATTATGAAGAACAAAGTCATCCGTAAAGAACCGGACCAATGACGAACTCACGCAGAGAAACCATTGGAGTTCCCTTGGCGGAATATTTGAAAGAGAAATGCTGGAACAGCCCAAAGCGCCCGATGACGTTGATTATGGAATTGAATTAACTATTAAATAACTTTATGAGTAACAAATCAAAAATCGAGATTTGCGCCAACTCCGTGGAAAGTGCTGTGAAGGCACAACAAGCCGGTGCTTATCGTGTAGAACTATGTGCAGGTATTCCGGAAGGCGGAACAACCCCGTCTTTTGGCGAAATCCGTATGGCACGCCAATTATTGAACCAAACAAAACTGCATGTCATTATCCGTCCCCGTGGCGGAGATTTCCTATATTCTCCTATTGAACAAGAAATCATGCTGCATGATATTAAAGTGGCACGCCAGCTGGGTGCGGACGGTGTGGTATTCGGCTGTCTTACCGCAGAAGGCTATGTCGATGTGCCTCTGATGCAGAAACTGATGAATGCGGTAGGCGAGATGAGTGTCACCTTCCACCGTGCTTTTGATATGTGCAGCAATCCCAAAGAGGCCTTGGAACAGATTATCGGACTGGGTATAGACCGGGTTCTTACTTCCGGACAGGAAGCTACCGCCGAAAAGGGAATCCCTCTTCTGAAAGAATTGGTGGAACAGGCCGACGGACGGATCATCATCATGCCGGGATGCGGTGTGAATGCCGGTAATATCCGTAAGATTGCCGAAGAAACCGGAACTTCGGAATTTCATTTCTCCGGACGGAGCAGCGTAGACAGCGGCATGATTTATCGTAACTCAAAAGTATCCATGGGAGGTACTGTAAAGATAGAAGAGTATCTGAAAGACGTTACCGATCCCGACAAAGTAAAAGCCGCCTTGTCCGAACTGGCATTGAAAGACGAAAACGACAAAGCACTGGAAAAGAAAAACAAAAGCCTCAACCCCAAGAAATCAAAGAAAGAGGATGACTGGGACGATGAGGACGATGACTTGGATGATGACAAGTAAACAACAGGTAAGCATAAACGCTATCAATATATTTAACGCGGATATTCAGTTTGCAAACTTGAATATCCGCGTTACTTTTTGTTTATACTGAATCCTACAGCTTATGTATCACCTTCATCAGCTGCTCACCCAGTCCGATGGTATATCCTTGTGACACGAATACCACCCGGTTAAAGGTATCCCCAATGATAAACATAGGCAGGATAGTCTTGTTAGACAACTTCATGCCTTCTGCAATCTGTTTCTGGATGGAACCGTCCACATCAATACCGTAAGTAATGGTAGCCGGTAATCCGGGGAATTCCTGCGGGCGGAACTTCTTGTACTGCTCCTCGTTGGGGAACAACAGCACGATTCCTCTGCCCCATTCATCAAACTCCTTACCCAATGCCGCAATATCACGCAAGGCATGGTTCGTAGGTTCTTGTCCGGCACCCAGTACGGCTACAATGTAGTAACCACGTCCTGTAGTGGCAAGAATAGACTTCAGTTCATCGCTATCTATCGGTTTATAAGTAGATTCCGAGTTGAAATTACCGATTACCTGAATATCATCCTTACTTTCACGCATCACCAAGTCCACCGTAGTCGTTTCCCCCGGCTTGATGGTAAAGAAAGTCAGCTGGGACAATACGCCGCCGTTGGCCAGACGAGTACCGGTCACCATCACATAATTGCCGGCATCCAGTGCCGTTCCGTTCTTCAACAGATTAGCCCAAGTAGCGCCGCCACCCATATCAATATCGCCTTCATCATAATTCAGCAATTTCAAGGTTCCGGCAGGAGTCAGTCTGGAAATAGAGAAATGAGAATAATACTTCGGGTCGGCCAAAGACTTGATCGGCGTATATCTGGCAATAAACTTGCCGGTAGGCGCACTGGCCTGTTCCATCGCCTCAAAGTTCACATCAACAGCACCTTCATCACCCATCAACTGCACTTTTCCGGTCACTTCGTCTATACGTGCAGGAATACCCATGCTGCGTGCCATGGAAACAAAGAAGATATCACGGCTGTGCGCATCGGCTGTACGGGCCTTCCACACCCCTTCCGGAGTAATCGGAGAACCGCCCAGATTGCAATCCTTGTCCACACGGATATTTTCGGCAACCCATGCAACCAGCTTCATCGGATCGGCAAGGTAAGCCTCACGCTCCTGTTCGGGCACTGCTTTCTCAAAGAATCCTTTGTACGGAGTAATCATTTCGTTGCTCACACGCGGATTACGCACAAATCTGCGGAAATAATCGGCATTGGCGCACAGATGTGAATTCATCATGTGGTCTATCAACACTTCGGAACTTACATCGCGAAGGTCTTTGGCGGAAATCTGCTGAAGCAGGTCAATGCCGCCCTTCTTTGACTTGTCCGAACGGAGACGGGCCATAAAGTCACGGATGGTTTCGTGGTTACCACGTGATGCCACCAGCAATTTGGCAACAACATCCTCATCCAACTGATACTCTTTAGCGAAATGACGGGCCGATTCATCCGTCATGAACGTAGCCACGTAGGCATTGCGGATAGAGTCCTCCAAGGCCATGCGGCGATTGTTCTCCGCACGTTGTTCGGGAGTCACTTCGGGCATATTGGCGCCTTCCACCGGAGGAATGATATCCATATCCAGTGTATAAGCCTCGCCGGCCGTCTTGTCCAGTTTCACGGTCAAGGCATTGTCTTTTCCGAAAGACAGTTTGGAGTAACCGAATTTTCCATCTTTGGAAGCCCATACCAGCATATCCCCTTTTCCGGCTGTCAGGAACGTCTTGCCGTCCGCATCCGTCTGTTTGGAAGCTACGGTATAAAATTCGGCATAGTTATACACCTTGAATTCCACTTTGGCATCAGCCACCGGTTTGCCATCCGCATCCACGATGGTCACATCGGCTTTTGCCGTAGGGGCATAATTGTCAATCACATTGATTTCCGTATACCGGGGAGTGCGGTACATCACTTCTTCCGGTCCGTTATAACGTCCGAACACCTTGGTGTGCATCAGCATACCCCGTGAAGCGGGAGCGTTGAACCAACCCAGATTCAGTACCGGTTCGGGTTCGCAAGCACCCAGGAAGTACCATTTGCCATCCACCCAGGCTTCCACCCAGGCATGATTATCATCGGTATGTGCCCAACGCGGCGTATATACCTGGCGGGCAGGGATGCCTACCGAACGCAAGGCGGCTACCGTGAACGTAGATTCCTCGCCGCAACGTCCGTAGGCTGTCTTTACGGAAGCCAGCGGACTACTGGTACGGGCATCAGAGGGAGTATAAATCACCTTCTCATGACACCAGTGGTTCACTTCCAGCACGGCATCATATAAAGAAAGGTTTTTCACTCTGTCCTTCAGTTCCTCGTAGAATACCTTACGGCTGTCGTCCAGATTCTCGTTGTTTACGCGGATGGGCAGTACAAAGTGGCGGAACTCGCGTTCGGGAACCACTTTTCCCCACGGCATCTCCTCACGCGCCTTGAAAGCGTAATCCACGTTTTCCAGATAGAATTCACCGGGATGATCCGCTATATCCGCCAAAGGCATATAGGCGTAAAGGAAAGTCATCGCCTCCTTCTGCTCATCGCTCATGGGTTGTTCGAATACCTGGAAGAGGTCACCTTGGGCCAGCGTATCACGCCGTGCCTCAAAATCCTGCTGAACAGCGGCACGTTCAGCCTCATCACTGATCAAATGTTTGTTGTTTGTACACGAGGCACACAGCATCAAGCCTATCCCCGCCGCACACAGAGCCAATAATTTCATCTTGTTGTTTATTTAGGTTAGCAATTTGTTATTGGCTACGAAGATAAGACTTTTTTCTTATTTTTGACGAAGTTCAAGCTATTATTTAGTATCCGCCGGCTCCGATTGTTGCGATTGATAATATTCCTCCTTCCGCTTGTTGGCCTGCTGCACCAGACTGGTGACGTATACCGTGAAAATGGGGAACATCATCATTCCCAGGGCGGCCAGCACCACCGACAGTATTTTCCCCGTAGGAGTGACGGCATAAATATTGCTCCCTACGGTAGTGACATCCATAAACGCCCACCACAGCGCACTCCAGTAGTCCGTCACCATAGGGTTCACCTTATGTTCCAGCACAAAGAAGATAAGGCTGGCAAAATACACGGTGGCCATCAGCATGGTGATGTACGAGGTAAACAACCCGGACGCTTTGCTGCCCGACAGCCAGCCCACCACGATGGCCAGCGCATACCCTCCCCTCAGCAAAGGGATAAAGCGCAGGAAATAACTGATTTCGGGCGAGAAAGTGATGTGATAGAAATCAATGATATTTAAATAAGGTATAGATACCAGCAGGAAAATAAAATGGCTGGTGAAGTATCTTCCTTTTTCTTTCGAGAGGAAAAACTCCAGCAGGAAATCGAACAGGAAAAACATGCATATCCAGAACTGAATCTTCAGATAAGAACCTTGATTCAGGAAAGGGATGTTATGAAAAGTATCTATCGAGATACTTATAACCAGAAAAAGGGACATCAACAGGATGAGTATATGCAAGATCCCGTAAATCCCCCTGCGGGAATAGATGAATGAGGAGAAAGCTGTTTTCATAAACGATACTGATTATATTGTTTTTTCTAGAAACACCCTTCCGGGTACGATTGTTTCATTCCGGATACCTTCCGGGTTAATAAACCTAAACGGATAAACATCATTTCCAGGGAGTTGTTATAAACTCCGTAAACAAAAAACATACATTTTTTAAAACCTAAACTTTATGGCAAACATTAGTAAATCAGTCAAGCTAGGGGTATTTACCCTCGCTATTATGAACGTGACTGCGGTAGTATCCCTGCGCGGACTGCCTGCTGAAGCCGAATACGGACTGAGTTCGGCATTTTATTATTTATTCGCGGCCATCGTCTTCCTGATACCTACCTCGTTGGTAGCGGCGGAACTGGCGGCCATGTTCCAGGACAAGCAAGGCGGTGTGTTCCGATGGGTGGGTGAAGCCTACGGAAAGAAATTCGGCTTCCTCGCCATCTTCCTGCAATGGGTGGAAAGCACCATCTGGTATCCCACCGTCCTGACTTTCGGAGCCGTGGCACTGGCATTTATCGGCATGAGTGACACCCATGATATGGCCTTGGCATCCAACCGCTATTACTCACTGGCGGTGGTCTTGATTATCTACTGGCTGGCCACCTTCATTTCACTGAAAGGCATGGGCTGGGTAGGCAAAGTGGCCAAAGTAGGCGGTATGGTAGGTACGATCATTCCTGCCGGCCTGCTGATGGTGCTGGCGGTGATTTACCTTGCTTCCGGCGGACAGAGCCAGATGAACTTTGACGGCAACTTCTTCCCCGACTTCAGCAACTTCGACAACCTGGTACTGGCTTCCAGCATCTTCCTGTTCTATGCCGGTATGGAAATGGGCGGTATCCACGTAAAAGACATGGAAAATCCTGCCAAGAACTATCCGAAAGCCGTATTCATCGGTGCGGCTATCACCGTGATCATCTTCGTGCTCGGCACCTTCGCACTGGGGATCATCATTCCCGAAAAGGACATCAACCTGACACAGAGTCTGCTGGTAGGCTTTGATAATTACTTCAAGTATGTCCATGCTTCGTGGTTGTCGCCTATCATCGCCGTGGCTTTGGCATTCGGTGTGCTGGCAGGCGTGTTGACCTGGGTGGCAGGTCCGTCCAAAGGTATCTTCGCAGTGGGCAAAGCAGGTTATCTGCCTCCCTTCTTCCAGAAGACCAACGCCAACGGCGTACAGAAAAACATTCTGCTGATCCAAGGCCTTGCCGTAACCTTGCTCAGCCTGCTGTTCGTTGTGATGCCTTCCGTACAGAGTTTCTACCAAATCCTGTCACAGCTCACCGTATTGCTTTACCTCATCATGTATCTGCTGATGTTCAGCGGCGCCATTTATCTGCGTTACAATATGAAAAAGGCTCCTCGCCCGTTCCGCATCGGCAGCAAAGGCAACGGACTGATGTGGCTCATCGGCGGTCTGGGTTTCTGTGGTTCACTACTGGCATTCGTGCTCAGCTTCATTCCGCCCAGCCAGATTGCGGTAGGCAGCAACACCGTATGGTTTGCCGTTTTGATTATCGGCTGCGTCGTGGTAGTCGCAGCTCCGTTCATAATCTACGCATCGCGCAAACCGTCATGGGTAGACAAGGATACACAGTTCGAACCGTTCCACTGGGAAGAACAGGCCACAACGGCACAGACAGCGGCTCCGGTTTCCGGCGCGGCTAAAAGTTCCGCTTCAAGCGCCTCTACAAACGCTGCCGCCGGACCGGCCTCTCAAAGTACCCCGTCTCCGGAGCAACACAAATAACCCCCGCTGACGGGTTGGCCCATTCCTTTTTATCACAGGCAATTCCGGTTCCTTGAAAAGCAAGAAGCATGTTTTTCAAGAAGCCGGAATTGCTGTTTTCCACCAACCGGGATGGTTATTTCCCTCTCTCTTCCAATAATTTCCTGTAAATCATAGCCGGAATTAAAGAAACATTCCTATCTTTGTCCCCCGGTTCACTTAATAATCACGTTTGACATGAAGCATAAGGCCTTTTTCATTTTTATGACAGCCCTTCTTATAGGGAGTCCGCTTTATGCACAAAAATATAAAATAGCCCTTATCCATTCCTACCAGGAAGGGTACAGCGGTGCAGGCATTGTAAACAAACTGTTTGTCAAAGGACTGAAAGACCAGCAAATAGACTTCCAGCTGCGCACCTTTTATCTGGATTGCGAGAAATACGAATCCGTAGAAGAAGAGCGACGGATTTCCGAGTTTGCAGATTCCATCCGCTCATGGGGAGGAGATTTGATTGCCGTGCTCGATGATCAGGCAACCTACTCTGTCATGGCTTGCGGAAACCCGTATGTCAGGCAGGTTCCCGTCGTATTCAGCGGAGTGAATTATCCCAACCAAGAGTTGCTGGCACAATATCCCAACATTACGGGCTACATAGACAAACCCGATTACCTCACCACCTGCCGGATGATAGAACGCATCATGGGCAAAGTCCGCATCCACATCCTGAACGGGCGGACCGTGCTTGACCGCCTTATCTGGAAAGACCTGAGCGAACAATGCAAAGGATCGGAAATCACCCTCCACCAATGGAAAAGACAAGAGGCCCGGCCCGACAAGCTGAATATCCCCATCAGTGACAAAGATGATACCGAATATGAATCCCTGCACGAAAAGCTGAACGAATACAACCAATTGGACTCCACCGTCGTAGTCCGCCTGTCCAGTGATTCCGTAGCTGCCCGCGACCTGATGTGGCTGTCCAGCGGGGTCTTCAAATACTCCCTGTTCCTGTATACCAAACGGGACTATACCACCCTGCGCATCGGCAGCCTGTTCGACAATCCCGGATTCGAAACCATCAACGAAGGATTCGGGATAAAGGAATACATGCTGGGAGGTTATTTCGCCCCCATCGAAACACAGCTAAGCGACATGACCGCCGGCATCAAAGAAAGACTGCAAGGAAAGATACCCGTCCCGGCGGTAAAACAAATCGCCAAACAGTACCTGGTCAACTGGCAGGCCATGAAGAGATACCAGATCCCCCTTGAAAGCATTCCACCGGAATATACCATCATGTACAGGCCGTGGAGGGAAAAATACGCAACCCCCATCCTGATTCTTGAAAGCCTCCTGGTCTTCACACTCCTTTTGGGGATAGCCTACCTTATTTATATCTATACACTGGAAAAAGGACGCAAAAAAGAAGCCTTGCGCAACCTCAGGTTCGAACACGAAGCATTAACGCTTGCACTGGAAGGAGGGAATACCTACGCGTGGTGTTTCGACGGAAAGACCGCCGTGCTCGACCAAGCTTTCTGCGAACTGACCAACCGTTCCCAAAACCTGTTGGGAATAGAGGAAATAGCCCATTATGTACACCCCGACGAACAAGCCCGGTTCAGAAAAAACGTATCCAACATACTATACCGGCAACGAAGAACAGCCCAATACCGTTGCCAATTCAACGACACCGGTTACCAATGGTGGGAATTCAGATACAGCGTGTTGCAGAATAATGAACAAAATCCTATCATCACCGGACTTCTGGTAAACATTCAGGAGATCAAAGACAAGGAAGAAGAACTGATACGCGCCCGCAAACTGGCGGAACAGGCGGAACTGAAACAATCCTTCCTGGCCAACATGAGCCATGAAATCCGTACTCCGCTTAATGCCATCGTGGGATTCTCCAACCTGCTCACTACCGAGAAAAACATCTCGGAAGAAGAGAAAAAAGAGTTTGCCTCCATCATAGACAACAATACCAGACTCTTGTTGAAGCTGGTCAATGATGTGCTGGAACTATCCCGTATAGAATCCGGCAATATGTCCTTTCATTGCGAGGATTGCAGCGCGCATCATTTCGCCGAAACGGTCTATCAGACCCATCAGGTAATTATTCTCCCTCCAGTGGAATTCATCAAAGAATTTCCCGACGAGGATGTGACCATACACATAGACCGTATGCGCCTCACCCAAGTCATCACCAACTTTTTGGGAAACGCCAAGAAGTTCACCTCCCAAGGACACATCAAACTGGGTTATTTCTGCGACAAAGAGAAAAAGGAAATCCATTTCTTCGTAGAAGATACCGGTGCGGGAATCCCTAAAGAAGAATTACAAATGATATTCGAGCGGTTCTACAAGCGGAATGAGTTTGTACAGGGGGTAGGGCTGGGACTCGCCATCAGCAAGGTCATTGTAGAAAAAATGAACGGACACATCGATGTGCAATCCGAGGTGAACAAGGGCAGCCGTTTCACCGCCGTACTGCCCTATCTGTAATTTTATTCCTGTGCAGGCTGTTTAGGCAGGGCGAACTGCAAGACCAGATACGCCAGCACACCCGCCAGCACCGTTCCCAGTATGACCCCCATCTTTGCCTGCGTCAGCAACACCGGCGAATCCCCGAAAGAGAGGTTGGCTATGAACAAAGAAACCGTAAAACCGATACCTCCCAAAAGACAGATACCTGTCAGGTTCACCCAGGTCATGCCTTTCAGCAGTCCGGCGAACCCCATCTTTATCACCAGCCAGGTAAAGAAATAAATGCCGGCAAACTTACCCGCCAGCAATCCCGCCAGCACCGCCCAGGTAGCCATCCCCACTTCCAGACCGCCATGATCCGCCGTGAGCGAGACACCCGCATTGGCAAAGGCGAACAAGGGAAGAATAATATAATTCACCATTCCATGCAGACTGTCTTCCAATGACTGCAAGGGAGAGATGACACGGTCCGAGGAAGACTCGATGCTTTTCAGCACATTGATCTGCATCTTGCTTAACACAACACTTTCCTTGTCACTGGCAGGAAAGACAGCAATGTTCTCGCGGATGCGGTTAATGTACTTACCTATCTTGTAATGAGGAGTGGCGGGAACCGTGAAGGCTGCGACAACTCCCGCAATGGTAGCGTGGATGCCGCTCTGCAAAAACAGATACCACATAATCACTCCCCAGAAAATATAAAACCAACGGTTGTGCACCCGGAAGAAATTCCCGCCGCAAAGTATCAGCAGGATACCCGCCGAAGCAATCAGGTAGTTCACCGACAGATGAGAGGTGTAAAAAAGGGCGATGACCAGAATGCCGCCGATATCATCGACCACAGCGAAAGCGGTCAGAAAGACTTTCAAGCTCAGCGGAACCCGCTTGCCGAACAGGCTGAGCACTCCCAGCGAAAAGGCGATATCCGTAGCCATCGGTATGGCCAGACCACTTTGGGCCGGAGTTCCCGCCGTCATGAAATAATAGATCAGCACCGGAACCAGCATACCGCCGCACGCCGCCACGATGGGCAAAAGCGCCTGCCGGAAACTGGACAACTCGCCCACCAGTATCTCACGCTTTATCTCCAGCCCCACACTGAAGAAAAAGACAGCCATCAAAGCATCGTTGATAAAAGTCATCAAGGTCATGTGATGCCCGTTATGACTGAAGAAATTAAATTCTCCTATCTGAAGATGCACCTCGTAATTCCAAAAGGAGGCATAAATATCCCCCCACGGAGAATTGGCCAGGAACATAGCCAGCAAGACTACCCCCATCAGCAACATCCCTCCATTAATATGATAGTGCGCCGCCCGCTGGAAGGAAAAGTTCAAGTTCAGAATTTTCAGTTTTTCCATATCAATTGAATTTAAGAGTTTGTGATAAATTGCCATCAAAACACAAGCCCTTCCTGTTATTGACTTTTTAATTTCAACTAACAGAAAGAGCCCGCTTATTGTTTGCTCCCCAGAGCTTGTTTATTCTTGAATTAATCCAGCTTCAGAACGGCCAGGAACGCCTTTTGCGGTACTTCCACATTACCGATCTGTTTCATTCGTTTCTTACCTCTTTTTTGTTTTTCCAACAATTTACGCTTACGGCTCACGTCACCGCCATAACACTTCGCGGTCACATCCTTGCGCACCGCCTTGATGGTTTCCCTTGAGATAATCTTCGCCCCGATAGCTGCCTGAATGGCAATATCAAACTGCTGGCGCGGAATCAGCTCTTTCAGTTTCTCACACATACGCTTGCCCAGGTTATAGGCATTGTCCACATGTGTCAGGGTAGAAAGCGCATCCACCGGCTCACCGTTCAACAAGATATCCAGCTTCACCAGTTTGGAAGGGCGGAAACCCGACTGATGGTAGTCAAAGGAAGCATATCCTTTCGAGATACTCTTCAGCTTGTCATAAAAGTCAATCACGATTTCACCCAGCGGCATCTTGTAGTGAATCTCCACCCGGTTGCCCGACACATAATTCTGCCGCACCAGTTCGCCGCGCTTGCCCAGACACAGTGTCATGATAGGGCCGATGTAATCGGTGGCGGTAATGATCGTGGCATCAATGAAAGGTTCCTCGATGTGGTCAATCAGCGTCGGATCGGGCATACCGCCGGGATTATGCACCTCGTTGGCATGTCCCTGCTTGTCATACACCATGTACGACACGTTGGGCACGGTCGTAATCACATTCATATCAAACTCGCGGTCCAGACGTTCCTGAACAATCTCCATGTGAAGCAATCCCAGAAAACCGCAACGGAATCCGAAGCCCAGAGCCAGTGAAGACTCCGGCTGGAAAGTCAGCGAGGCATCATTCAGCTGAAGTTTCTCCAGCGAAGCGCGGAGGTTCTCGTAATCTTCCGCCTCGATAGGATAAACCCCGGCAAACACCATCGGCTTCACTTCCTCGAATCCGGCAATCGCCTTTTCACACGGACGGGCGATGTGAGTGATGGTATCCCCCACCTTCACCTCGCGCGAGGTCTTGATGCCCGAAATGATATACCCCACATCTCCTGTGCGCAGTTCCGCACGGGGAATCATATCCATTTTCAGCACACCGATCTCATCTGCATCATACTCCTTGCCGGTATTGAAGAATTTTACCTTGTCCCCTTTGCGGATCACACCGTTCTCTATTTTAAAATACGCGATGATTCCACGGAAAGAATTGAATACCGAGTCGAAAATCAAAGCCTGTAGCGGCGCCTCTTCGTCTCCCGTCGGGTGCGGGATACGTTCCACCACCGCCTTCAATATCTCCTCCACACCCATTCCGGTCTTGCCGGAGGCACGGATAATATCCTCATGTTTGCAGCCCAGCAGGTCGATGATTTCATCTTCCACCTCATCGGGCATGGCACTCGCCATATCACATTTGTTCAGCACGGGAATGATTTCCAGGTCATGCTCCAACGCCATGTACAGATTCGAGATAGTCTGCGCCTGCACTCCCTGCGAAGCGTCCACAATGAGCAGCGCCCCTTCACAGGCGGCTATGGAACGGGATACCTCGTATGAAAAGTCCACGTGTCCCGGAGTGTCAATCAGATTCAGTACATACTTCTCTCCCCCATACTCGTACTCCATCTGGATGGCATGGCTCTTGATCGTAATACCTCTCTCCTTTTCCAGGTCCATATCGTCAAGCATCTGCCCTTCGGTTACCTGGATGGTTTTTGTAAACTCCAACAAACGGTCGGCCAAGGTCGATTTCCCGTGGTCTATATGTGCTATAATGCAAAAATTACGGATATTCTTCATCTTCGTCACTTAAATTTCGCGCAAATATACAAAAACTCGCTCATATACGGATGAATTTTGCAGGAATAATACAAACCATCTGAAATCAAAACCAGAAGATTTGCCAACAATATTCATTCTTAAAAGTGGCCGTTCTTAAGTCCTTCCTCCAATTTTTCCATCCATTTATTAAAACGAGGACATTTGCCTCGAATATCATCTATATCCAGCGCCTCAAGAATCATCTCCCCGTCAGCAGTCTTCTCATACGGGAATATCCTCATCAATCGTTTGGAAGGAGCGGTATCCGCCCCTCCGTTTATATCTTCAGGGGTAGGATATGAATCTATTATCCGCTGCAATTCATCCAAGCTTTCCTGATCATCCACCACAACATTGAAACCGTCCATACTGGTATACATCAGGGATTCAATCTCATGCCGTTGGATATAAGGCAGAAAACAGGAAGCATCCATAAATTCCGTTACCTTTTCTTTTATCCCCTGCTCCATATCCGGCAGTCTCAAACTGTCTGTGGTATAGCCGGGAAAATCTGTAGGAAGTCTGAAAAAGTCAAGCAAGGTTGTGATTAACACGTTTTTTGTCGCAGCCACCCGTGAAACGTCATTCTTCAGATATTCAAAACCCACATTCCCACCTTTTTTATTCAATTTCCTGTTCGTTAAGATTTTCTGGGCATTCATAGGATTAGTAAATCCTTTCGAATACAAATAGGGAATTACACGCTTCTGAATAAAACTCACTTCCGTATCGCCTTCAACTATAAACACTACTCTTTTCATTCCCACTCAATTTAAAGGCTGCCCGCCAATGACATTCTTCTCCCATATTTCTCCCAAGCTGTAATCTTCCAGCCAATGCGCTAAATTCTCAGAATCAAGCCGGTTGAAAACAGTCGCGTTGTCTTTACGATCCACAACAATGATATCTTCCGGTTCAAAGTTATCCACCAAATTGACAGATTGAGTGGAGATAATTATCTGAGCTTCTCTGGAAGCTTTTTTGATCAAAGCAGCCAGTTTGTTGACCGCTACCGGATGTAGTCCGAGTTCCGGCTCGTCAATGATGACCGTCTTTGGCAGATCCGGCTGAAGCAACAACGTTGCCAGACAGATAAAACGCAGTGTTCCGTCTGATAACTGGTACGCATTAAAATACGTATCAACAGTTCCCTTCTGCTTCCACTCCAGCTGGATCAGCTGTTCGTTCAAGCGGTTGGGCATTAAACAGAATCCCTCAAAAAAAGGAGATACGGAAGCTACCGCCTTTTCTATACGTGTGAAATGTTTTGGATGCTTTTCTTTCAGATAATATAAGAATGCGGCAATGTTAGCCCCATTGTTCTTCAAGCTGACATTATCATCCATATTACATTTTCCTTTCATGGGGGAACGGTCTCCAGTATCATGGAAATGATACACCTCAAATTCGCGTAAGAAGCTGTTTACATAAAATGCCTGTCCGGTATGGTCGTTCTTAAATGAAGATTCCTGCTTGTTGACCTCGTGCAGTTGTTTGTGCCAGGATACCCCATTGTGATAAGCCGTATCAATACGCTCAATAAATAAAGAATCCTGAGCCTCTTTCATATTTACAATAAAACGATTATGAGCATCCTTACCGCGTTCCGCAAAAAACAAGTCAAAGGACAAATGATCAGTTTCTTTTTTTCCCATATACAACAAACTGTCGGAGCCGCCTTTGGTGAGAACATAATTCTGAAGATTCCGCTCGTACAGGTTATGTATAAGAGTAAAGGCAGAAATGAAATTGCTCTTTCCTATTCCATTCCCACCTATCAATATATTTATGGGAAACAGCTCTACAGTTTGTTCCTTTATTGATTTGTATCCTTCAATCGTTATTTTCTGTATCATCAAAATTTTGTTTACATTCTCAAACAACAATACAAAAGTAGCTTTTTTGCCTGAATACTACAATTTTGCCGGTTGCAAATCTCTTATTTTTCATTTCTTTTATAGATATCTCAGACTTCAACAAATATACAAAAAAAATGCGTTGACAACATACCAAACGATGTGCCAACGCATTTTTTTATGAGTTTAAAATCTTCTTCTTACACCAATTTTACAAAGATCTCGCCTTCCACTTCAGAAGTAACGACCTTATCTTCTCTCAGCAGCCAGCCCAGCCCCAGGAAGAAATCCTTGTCAGCTTTCAGTTTGGTTGCTTTCTTGATTTGTTTTTGTGTCAAACCTTCAGTTCCATTCAATGCTTCCCAGATTTGTCCGGCCAAAGCACCTGCTTTTTCTTTCAACATTTTCAATTTGCTTTTAGTTAAACGTTAACCGCACCCACACATTCCGATGTGAATGTTTGTGTTTCTTATCGCTTGCAAAGATACACAAAATTATGTTATTCAACACTTTTGCATCGAAAAAGTTTGTATTTCTATAAGAAAAAGCGATTTTTCAACCTATTTTTTTTGTTTTTCGAGGTGTTCGCTCCAAATCCGGGCCGCTTCCTCTACCATTCTTGCACAAGGACGCTTGGCGTAATACCGTTCCGTCCTTGCTTCCGGTGTGGATACTACCGGCTCTTTTCCGGACAATCCCAGCAAATCGGCACACCGCAGGGCGCCGTTCCGCTTCTTGAATTCTTCGGCCAGTTCCTGCACCAGAGCGTAATTCGCCGCCTTGCTCTCACGGTCTTTCCCCTCGATGGCGCACTTCTCCAGCCCGGCCAGCAGGAACATGCCGCAAGCAGCACCGCAGGTCTCACGCATCCGCCCTATGCCGCCGCCGAAAGAGGCGGACATGTGCAGGGCCTGTTCACGGGTGAAACCATACAGATCGGCAAAAGCCGTCACTACGGACTGGGAGCAGTTATATCCTTCCTTGAACAAGGCAACGGCCTTTGCCACCCTGTCCTCTTCCCTAACTTCCGTATGCAAATCCAACGTATTCTTGTCTTCTTCCATTTTTCTTACCTCCTTCTTTTCTTTCCGTCTTTTCCTTTGTTCTCATTCCGCCACATTGTTTACAATCTCACCCTTGATGAATCCTTTCAAGTTCCCCACCGCAATCCGCATCAGCCGGACACGGGCTTCTTTCGTGGCCCAGGCGATATGCGGCGTAATGAAGCAGTTCTTCGCCGTCAGCAGGGGGTTGGTATATTGGGGAGGCTCGGAAGAAAGCACGTCCAGTCCGGCAGCCGCTATCACACCCTTGTTCAGTGCGTCGGCCAGGTCTTTCTCGTTCACCAAGGGACCGCGGCCGGTATTTATCAGAATGGCCGTCGGTTTCATAAGGGCCAGGCGGGCGGCATTGACCAGCTCTTTGGTATCGGGTGTAAGGGGGCAGTGCAGGCTCACCACGTCACATTCGCGGAACAGCTCATCCAGCTCCATTTTCCGGATTCCTCCGGGAAGTTGTGACTGCGGCTTGGAAGTATAGGCGCATACCTGCATTCCGAAAGCGGCAGCGATGCGCGCCGTCGCCTGTCCGGTGTTTCCCAAGCCGATGATTCCCAGTTTCTTCCCGTCCAGCTCCACCAGGTCGGTATCCCAGTAGCAGAAGTCGGGGTTGTCCGCCCAACGCCCGTGACGGTTGGCATAGGCATAATGGCCTACACGCTGGGTGATGTTCAGTATATGCGCAAAGACCATCTGGGCAACGGAAGCGGTGCTGTAGGCAGGTATGTTGGTGACAATGATGCCCCGCGCTTTCGCAGCCTGGATGTCCACAATATTATATCCCGTAGCCAGCACGCCGATGTATTTCAAGGCAGGCAGAGCAACCATATCCTCCGCCGTAATCACCGTTTTATTTGTAATCAGCACTTCCGCTCCGGCAGAACGCTCCAATAACTCGGCAGGGGCCGTGCGGTCGTACACCGTCAGCTCGCCCAACGCCCGCATCTCCTCCCATGACAAATCACCGGGATTCAATCCGTAACCGTCTAAAACTACTATTTTCATATGCTCAAAAGTTAAATTCCATGTTTTGTCCATTTATTCGGTTAGATTGGAACGCGAATGACGCAAATTAACAGCTGCACAGCATGGATATAAACCGGCCGGAAGGTTGGATTTATGTCATTTGCGTTCCAATTTTTAATTTTATAGCACAGGATCAATGCAATTCATTTTCATTCCTTGAACCGTTCCCCCCAGAGGCTCTGCATCCGTTCCTTTATCTTCGCTTCCTGTGCATTGTTCTGCGGATGCCAGATGCGGCTGTCCTTCACCTCGTCCGGCAGGAACTGCTGCTGCACGAAATTGCCCTGATAGGCATGTGCATACTTGTAATCCTTGCCATAGCCCAACTGTTTCATCAGCTTGGTGGGTGCGTTGCGCAGATGCAAGGGAACAGGCAGATTGCCCGTCTGCCGCACCAGTTCCAGGGCGCTGTTGATCCCCTCGTATGCCGAGTTGCTCTTGGGGCTGGTGGCCAGATACACCGTAGCTTCCGCCAGCGGGATACGCCCCTCAGGCCATCCTATCTTCATCACGGCATCAAAAGCGGCGTTCGCCAGGAGCAATGCGTTGGGATTGGCCAGACCGATATCCTCGGCTGCCGAAATGACCAGTCTGCGGGCTATGAAAGCCGGGTCCTCTCCGGCCTCCACCATACGCGCCAGCCAGTAGAGCGCCCCGTCCGGATCACTTCCGCGGATGGACTTGATAAAGGCGGAAATGATATCATAATGCATCTCCCCGTCCTTGTCATACGCCAACGGATTCTGCTGCAAACGCTCGGTCACCTTCTCATCCGTAATCACCACGGGTCCGGCATCCGCATCCGCCTCCACCACCAGTTCCAGTATGTTCAGCAGCTTGCGGGCATCGCCTCCCGAAAAGCGGAGCATGGCATCCGTCTCCTTCAGCTCTATCTTCTTTTCTTTCAGTATCACATCCTTTGCGATGGCATTATGCAGCAGTTCCAGCAAATCCTCCTTCTCCAATGATTTCAGCACATACAGCTGGCAGCGGGAGAGCAAGGGCCGGATCACCTCGAACGAGGGATTCTCGGTGGTGGCGCCTATCAGGGTCACCACTCCCGTTTCCACCGCCCCCAACAGGGAATCCTGCTGGGACTTGCTGAACCGGTGGATTTCATCAATGAACAGGATGGGGCTGGCCTGAGAGAAAAAACGGTTGCTTCTCGCCTTCTCTATCACATCGCGCACATCCTTCACACCGGAGGTGACCGCGCTCAGTGTATAAAAAGGAGTTTCCAGCTTGTTGGCTATGATCTGCGCCAGCGTGGTCTTCCCCACCCCCGGAGGCCCCCAGAGGATAAAGGAGGAGATGCGTCCCGCGTCGATCATCTTGCGCAAGACAGCCCCCGGCCCCACCAGGTGTTTCTGACCTATATAATCGTCCAATGTCTTCGGACGCAAACGTTCTGCTAAAGGTTGTGCCATATCTTCATCTTTATTTCGGATAACAAAAATACAGCATATTTTCCTATGAACAAAGCCCAGGGCAACAATATAGGATTTATTTTTTTTGAGGCAGAAAAACAAAAGAACATAAAAAACAGGGACTCATACAAAATGAAATACAGGTTCTTTGTCCGTCTGATCCAAAACAATTATTTTTGCAACCCTTTTCCAAAAGAGTGATTATTTCAAATTTAAATGTAATTCTAATAAAGACAGACGATGAAAAAACTTTTTTCCACCAGCCTGTTGATTTTAGCAGGTATGCTTTTACTGCTAGGCAGCTGCAAAGAGGACGAACTTCCGGTTTCCGGAGAAGGAAACGTGGCAAACAACGAATTGCCCGTCCGGCTGGCCGAAACGGATTATAACCCGGACAACACGTATTACCTGCTGAATGACAATGAATCCCAGGATGTTTATTTCGACTCCGGCCAGCGCAGCTTCTACGTCAGCCGGCCTCTTCAGTTCGGAATGGACGACGAGCACTGTTTCCAACTCCGTTTCTATAGTCCCAGAGCCTTGAAAAACGTGACTTTCTGGGCCAGGATAGACGGTTACGAGGAAGAATTCAAGTTCATGTCGCTGGAAAAGATCATGCCTTTCCAGCAACTCCGGGTACACATACCGTTCGCCACCAAGGACCTGACCGCCTATACCCGCAGCGGAAAGAAAATACGGATCATGGCAAACCCCTACCTCACGGAAGAAAACCTGACCTTCACCGTAGAGTGTGACGACCCGTACTGGACAAGGCTGCAATCCATCCGGTGCAAATGGTACATCGCCTTCGGCAGATACAGTGACACCCAGGACAGCTGGAAGTACAAGATGAAGGCTTCGCACACGCGTGAGGCGGTGGCCATCGCGCTGAACATGGCGTATATGTTCTCGTCGGAACGGTTCAAGACCGCCCTGTACGAGTTCGGCCCGCTGCACAGCAACAATGACAAGGCGGAAATAGACAAGACCGCCCTACTGGCCAACGTGCTCAACCACCGCGGACTGACCTTCGGCTATACCACCGGCGTGATGGGACTGGGCGGAGGAACCACCTTCGGCATGCATGAAGTGTGTTATCTGGAACACTATGCCGATGACAAAAGCATCACCGAAACCATATTCCACGAGTTTGCCCACTGTGTGGGCTACGGCCATGCGGGAAACATGACCTACGAACAGACGGGTCCGGGGTGGATCACCCTGTGCAACAACGTATATGTGGCGCTGTCGCTGGACAAGGAGCTGCCCGTCTATTCCCGCCGCTTCCTGCACACCCGCTGGAGCAGGAACCGTTATTTTGATGATATATACGTGGCTTCGAAACACATTATCGAAGACCCGGAACTCGATGCGCTGGACGGTGGCCTGTCTCCCTTGCGCGGAGAGACCGACCGGGGAGGAAACGACGGGGAGCCGGTGGCATTCAAGCTGGATTATACAGACTTGCCCGGCGCTACGGGAACCACCTTCCGCCCCAAGGATGTATATGTGTACGGAGATACCCTGTATGCCGTGAACGATGCGGACAACCAGTACAGCGTAGAGGTGTTCGGCCTTGCCGGCGGCGGCAAGAAGCACTTGGGAAGCATCAAGGAATGGAAGCACGGAGAAGCTACCGGGAAATTCGGCGGCCGCCCGAACGGTATCACCCGTGCCAACGACAAGATTTATGTCACCCACGAAGGAAGCCGTACCGAGATTTTTGATGCGAAGAGCCATCAGTTCCTTACCTGCATAGGCAATGGAAGCTGGGGAACAGGGCCCACGCAGACCGTACATGCCTTCGATGTGCTGCTCTACAAAGGGCTGGTCATGATACACGACAAACGCTACGTCAACTTTGTAGAAGAGCAGGCTATACAGTCCGGAGTGACTCCGCGGATTTATGTACGTTCCGAACATCTGGGCGAGACAAACGGCACTTACGGCATGGCGGTGGACGAACAGACCGGCCTGCTCTACTCCACCCATCCCGCCAAACGCATAGACCTGTTCGCCCCCGACGGGATACGGGAAGGAGTTTCACCCAAACGCACCGGGCAACTGGCTTATAAAAATGTACCCTACGACTTGGATTTCTACGAAGGAAGGCTGTTTGTAAGTTCCAACGGCACAGAAAAGTTCTGTGAGGTCAATCCCCGGACAGGAGAGATCATGAAGGACCATACCACCATCGGCGGCATCACCCTGCAAGCACCTGAGAAGTTCTGCATCCGCCGCCACACGCTGTTCATCACCGACCGCGTGAAAAACGGGACATGCGTTTACGCCATCCCCATGAGTGAGCTGAAATAAATATATACCTATATAATATAGTAAGAACAACATGAAAATATACGCTTATATCCTGATTGTGCTGTCCGGAGTCCTGACGGCACAATGCAGCAAAGTCACCCTGGATGAAATCTGCGGCTACCCCTCCGCTCCCGGCGGAGGAAACGGGGAAGGAGAAGGAAACGGGGATTATACCAGTTACTGGTATTACTCGTATGAGGCGGCGCAGCTGATTGATGCGGAAACCCTGGGCATGGAAACGGCCGAGGATTTCACCCCTTATACCGTCGCCCATCTGGGGGATACCCTTTTCATCGCAAACATCGGAAAGGCAGGCAGCAGCCTGTTGCTGTTCAGTATAAAGAAAGGTGAACGGCTGGGAACCTTGCAGAGCTGGCAGCACGACGGCGGGGAGAAGAGTTTCGGAAGTCAGATAGAAGCCATCGTGCCGTCGGGCAACCGGCTGTATGTGGCCGAACGCCAGTCGCGCATCCATGTATTCCGGTTGCCGGAACTGTCCTACCTCACCTGCATAGGCAACGGGCAATGGAGCGGCCCCGTATTCCAGGCACAGGCCATGACGGTAAAGGACGGGCTGATTTTCGCACGCGACAAGAACGGAATGGTCAGCATTTACAAAGAGGAGGATGCCACCCCGGAAAATTACCAGAAGGTGAACCGCTACCGCCGGGCATCCGGCAACGGCAGTCCGGGCAACAACGGCTTTGCCAGCCATTCCATGCAGCCCGATGCGGAAGGGCATCTGCTGCTCACGGATTATGAAGGAAAGAAAATACGGGTGCTCGATCCGGCACTGGTCAACGATGATCTGGCAAACGACGCTTCCATCGATCTGGACGATCTTTCCCTGTCGCCCGGCTTCAAGCCCAAGACACTGGCGTTGTGCGGCGACCGCTGGTATGCTACCGGCGATAATGATGCCATCAACATATATGAACGCCAGTCCAACGAATGGAGCAAGAAAATAAAAACTGTAAAAGGATATGCTTTTTCCCAGCCTGCCCGCATCTATGCGCAAAACGACTCTGTGCTATGGGTTTCGGACACGCACAGTTCCAAACGGACACTGGTGAAAATGCTGGTGCATAAGGGGGAAATACGGGAATAGAGGTTCTATTCCGTTCTTTATTCAGAATGTAAATGACACGAATGGCGCAAATTGGGTTTATATCTCTGATTGGCGTCATTCGTGTCATTTACATTCACATATATCAACATTGCCAATCTTTCAATGCAACTGTCAACACGAACCGGTCGTTCACTTGCAATATCGATTACGTAATCGGGGAAGCTATTCTTTTTATTTGGCTGCACACCCATCACAATCCCCTTTCACGGCTCCCCTATCGCCCCCACAATCAGCTGTACTTGAGCCGGCATATAGGTACGGCAACTCAAACCACTGCCCATCTTCTCCAGCTCCTCCCTGAGGTGAGGATAATAGTCAATCCAATACTGCAACTTACGGTAAGCCACCTGCGGATTCAAATCCGGGAAATAACACAGGGCCAGTTCGGTGCGGCCGTACGTGCGTATCTCAAAATTCTCCATACATTCCATACTTTTTATTTACTTCCATAAAAGTACGAAAAACGGACGAGAAGAAAGAATGTTTTTCCAACAATAATCAACTAGAATCAACTGTTATCAACCACAATCCACCGGAATCAACTTTCCGGAATCCGCACATCGTATCTTTGTAATGTCGGGACGATGAAGGCGAAAGATCTATAATCTTACAGCCGTAAGATATAGGATCTTACACGTGAAAGATAGGGTTCTTTCAGCAGTCGGCAACCAGTGGCAGACGGTTAATGGACAGTGACTGACGGCTGACTTACTTCATTCCCCGGCAACAGTGTTTCTTAATTCTCAATTATCAACTTTTAATTTTAACAGACTATGGTAAATTACAGTATCGTTATGCGTAGCAATCCGATGGACGTGGATGCCGCCAAGAAGGCCTACGCCAGTGCACAGTATGCTGAAGTGATGGACATCAACCGCTTTGCCGAGCACATTGCCAGCCACGGCTGTGTGTACAAGCGTGCGGACATCGTGGCTATCCTCACCATGGCAGTGGACTGCATGAGGGAACAGCTTCTGGGAGGACAGAAGATACAGTTGGGCGACTTGGGGGATTTCTCCATCAGCATCAACAGTATAGGAGCGGAAAGCGCTGCCGACTACAATCCTGCCATCCACGTCAGAAAGCTGAATGTGAACTGGAGTGCCGGAACACGTTTCCAGAACTTGCAGGAGGAAGCCGTGTTCAACCTGGTGGCCACGCGCAAAGCGGCCCGACTGGTGGTGAAGGCGCTGAAAGCCGGAAAGACCAGTGTGGATCTTACCGGAGAGGCGAAGGAGCCGGAAAACGGAGGACAGGCCTGACGGAACCCCTGTATGACGGAAGCAAGGCACAACGCTAAAGGCACGACGCTAAAAGGCTGAATGTGCCCCTGTGACAAGCCGTTTTCATTGGGGTACATTCAGCCCTTGGCTTCCATTACAATTCACTTATTATCAACCTCTAAAACAAAATTCCAATGAGTTCAAGAACAAAGAAAAACACCTGGACACTGATTCTGAAAGTAATTATCACCGTAGCCACCGCCGTTGCCGGCGCACTCGGCCTGAACGCCTGTATCTGATGATCATGAGAACCATCACCCTGATTATTATCCACTGCTCCGCCACCCCTGAGGGGCGGAGGCTGGATTTTGAGACTTGCCGCCGGGACCACATCCGCCACCGGGGCTTCACGGACATAGGATATCATTTCTATATCACCCGTGACGGAGAGATTCACCGCGGACGACCTCTGGAAAAGGTGGGAGCGCATTGCAAGAACCATAACCGGCATTCTATCGGCATCTGCTATGAAGGAGGACTCTCGGCGGACTGCACACCTGCCGATACGCGTACTCTGATGCAGAAGGGAAGTATGCTGGCACTGCTGCGCGAGCTGCGCCTCCTGTTCCCCAAAGCGTTGATAGTGGGACATCATGACTTGAATCCCGTGAAGCCGTGCCCTTGTTTTGATGCTGTGAAGGAATACCGCTTTTAAGGGAAGCTTTCTCCAAAGATAGGGTTTCCAATGAGAACCGTTTGTTTTCAAAGAGGCTTCTTCAAAGATAGGGTTTCCAATGAGAGCCGTTCGTTTTCAAAGAGGTTTCTCCAAAGATAACGTATCCAAGGTGGCTTTCTCCAAAGATAGCGTCCCTTTCCTCCGCTTTGATTTCCTGACCCTTCATTCAACTAATCTTTTCATTTAACAATAATAAAAATGAACTATCTGATAAACCAACTCATGACCGTGGACAAAGCCTTCTACCGTCATTATCTGGAAATGCTGCTCACCCTGAACCGCATCCAAGCCCTCACCCCCTGGCAGATGTCCATGCTGCTGTGGAGAGCCAAGATTTTCCATATACAGGTGCTCTACCCCGAACTGCTGCGCATCAGCCTGTGCACGGAGCAGGAAAAGGACGAGATACGCTTTATGAAGGGATGGAAACTGAAAGAGCTGGAGAAAATAATGCCCGCATGGCAGCGACGGCAGTGCGAGGAGATAAAACGGGAACGGTGGAGAGGATTTTAATGGCTAGTGATTAATGAGGAATGACCAGTGATCACTGAAGAATGGTCAGTAATCAGTAAAGCCTGCCGGCAACATGATCTACTTGTAAGCAACTTTTAAAGGGGGTATGTCAAAATAAAATAACTACTCCGAGAAGTTACAGACTGTAACTACAAGACCTAAAAGGCGAGTGTCAAAACTCAGTTTTTGAAAACATGAACTTACAATCTGAAATTTGAGCATCCTAAAAGACTAAAGAAAGGGTCGTATCATTACTCCATACAGAGCTTGATACGATCCTTTCACGTGTTATAATTACTATCTGTAACTTTTCGGGACTGTCCTTTTTGTTTTGACATCTCCCTTCTCCTATCCCCAAGTTATTCAGGAACAGCAACATTCAACTACTTCATTCCCCCTCATTAAACCCCAGGCCCTGCTGTTCGGGCTTCAGCTTCTCTGTCAGGAAATTGGTATGCTCCCACTTCGGTTCGGGCGGATTATGATCCAAGGTCCTCTCCTCGGTAGGCGTGTAGCGTCCGTTGTAAGTGCTGAAGGCGAAAAAAGCATCTCCCGGTCCGCCCAGATGGTCGAAACGTACCTTGGCCACACGCACCAGCACCTGCCCCAGTTCATCGTTACGGTCTACCACCATTCCATAATCCGTCTTGTTGAAAAAGGCCGCCGAGCCGTTGATATCATACAGCGTGGGCACAGGCCAGCGTTTGCTTCCCGGTTCGCGGCGCAACTTGGTGGGGTGCGCCACCAAAATGAGCAACACCTTGTGCTTCACGGCAAAATTGGAGAACTCGTCGAAGATGCGACTGATGTACTGCGTTTCCGTCTCCCAGTCGGGAATCTGATGCTCGAAGCGGTTGAAGGGGTCCACCACCAGCACCTTCACTCCTTTCCGGCTCACCAGTTGGGCGGCAATGCGGAGCACACTCTCTACCGAGAAGTCCTCTTTCGGCATAATGGAGAAGACACTCTGTGCCAGGTAACGGATGGCCTGTCCGGCTTCCGGCAACGGCATCCCCTTGTGTTCGAAACGCTTGCCCACCACGCGGCGTATCAGCTTGCGGTAGTGATAGGCCAGCGGGGTATTCTCCGGGCTGAAATAGCCCACCTTCCAATCGTGGCGCAGGAGCAGGCGCATGGCAATTTCGTCCACAAACTCGCTTTTTCCGCTACCGGGAACGCCTGTGACCGTGAGCACAAAACCACGCTCGAACTTGATCAGCCGGTCCAGATTCTCCAGTCCCGTATCGGCTCCCTCCGGCATTCCGTTGTAATAAATATCCATCAGCGTATCCCATTCGTCCATGGGGCAGAAGACTCCTTCCAACGGGATTTCCGCCGCCTGCTCCACCTGCTGGCGGAGCCTCGGAAGATCGTACTTCAACAGATACTCGTTGGCATCCTTGCAGCCTTCCCCCCAGGCCACCACCTTGCAGCGGTCCACGCCCAGGCGGCGCACCAGTTCATCGCGCAACTCCACTCCGCGCTTGTCGGTATCCATGGCCAGGATGATTTCCGTCTTGTCATCGAAGTGCGACTCCACGAAGCGGTCCAGCCACTGAAGGTTCGCGCCTCCGGCTCCGTTGGGTACGGACACCACCTCTTCCAGTCCTGCGGCTATCAGGCTGAGGGCATCTATCTCGCCTTCGGTGATGTAGCACTTTTCCTTCCCTTTTATGGCGTCTATGTTCCAAGGAATCAACTCGGCTCCTTTCACCATCTTGAAATGCTTTGCGGCATCCCGGAATTTCATGTTTTTCATTACTCCGTCCTCCAGGTAAGGGAAGCAGATGCAGGCTTCCTCCTTGCCGGTCTGCGGCAGGAATTCCAAGCGTTCCTCTATCTTCATCCTTGTCAGGACGTCCATCGGAATACCTCGTCTGTCGACCATGTATTCCATCATTTCTCCATTCATAATTTGTTTGTTTTTATTAATTACCGGGCATACGTAATGTACAGGCGGTTGCAGGGGGATGTGCGGCTTGCGTTGCGACGTGTTATGGTGCTGCGATGCTGTATCGTGGTGCTGCGACGTGTTACGGTGCTGCGATGCTGCATCGTGGTGCTGCGACGTGTTGCGGTGCTGCGGTGCTGTATCGTGGTGCTGCGACGTGTTGCGGTGCTGCGGTGCATCCTTCTGCTGTTTCTGCCGTTCCCGGTCTTGTTGTTTCTGTTCTCTTTTCCACATCTCGTCCTCGTTCCACGCTATGGCGAAATCACAATGAAAGCATTTCGCCCATCCCCCTTCACGGGTGATATGCACACTGAACGAAGGATCTTTGGGATTGCTTCGCGTTGCGGAACATTCGGGACAAGGCATACGGAAATGGTCCTTTCTGCGCGGCAGGCTTTTCAGCCACCGCACATAATCTGCATGTTCTTCGCGCGTCATATCCAGCTCTGTTTCAGGTTATCCCAGGTGGCACGTCCGTTGGGGCGCGGGGGTGCATCGGCAGGAAGAGGAACTCCGCAATACGAACGTTCGCCGGTCAGCGGATTGTACGTTTCGTAGGGCGAGAGCGAAGTCGATTCATTCTGCATCCGGCTCCTTTCTTTCAGCTTTTCTTCCAGAAAAAGACGGGTGGGCCTTTCCCGGCGGATGTAGTTGGCAAAATAAGCTTCGGCTTCGGACACGGAAGTGATTCCTCCTGTGTTTCCTTGTGCCACGACATGTTTCTTGAACAGATCACGAATAAAAGGAAGATTGTTCAAAAAGAGTTCCTTCAAACCTGACATCATCCCCACAGCCTCCAGCCAACTCTGGGTAATGAAAGCTTCATTGATGCATTGTTCCCATCGGGGTATCGTTTCGGACAATTCGGAAAATCGGGGAAGTTTATCAACAACAGCAACAGCAATTATTTCTTTTTCTTTGTTATTGTTGTTTTTCTTCTCTCCTCTATTCTTTTCTTCTCTTATAAAGCTTTGCTTAAAGCTTGCTTGCAAGTTCTTTCCATAACACTCATTATCAACACTTTGAATCACATTTTTGACTGAATTTTCATTTATATTTTTTGCAGTCGTATTTTTCATACTTTCCGCACTACTTTTCACGTTGCTTTCCGTGCTGTTTTCCTTGTAGATTTCCTTATTATAATCCGAATGGATTGGCTTGCTGCTCTCCATGCAGACAGTCTTGTTACTATCTACATTGCTGCTTTCCATATAAATTCTCTCCTTGCTATCCATACTGGGTGCACCACTACTTTTCATGTAGACTTCCTCGTTATTATCCATGCAAGGTGCATCATTACTTTTCGTGTAGGCTTCCCCGTTATTATCCATGCAGGACGCATCATTACTTTTCGTGTAGATTTCCTCGTTACGATCCATGCAAGGTACACCACCATTTTTCAGGTAGGCTTCCCCGTTATTATCCATGCAAGATGTATCATCGCTTTTCAGGTAGATTTCCTCGTTACGATCCATGCAAGACGTATCATCGCTTTTCAGGTAGATTTCCTCGTTACGATCCATGCAAGATGTATCATCGCTTTTCAGGTAGATTTCCTCGTTACGATCCATGCAGGACGTATCACCGTTTTTCCCTTCATTGATTCTGCCCCTTCCTATTGTAGACGCAGTTGCTTTTGCAGATGCTTTCACCGTACTTTTCTTACTGCTTCTCCCTCCCTTACTGCCGGCAGCGGCACGTTGCTCGGAAAGTTTGCTCTGATATCCCATCACCTCGTCCAGATACAGACATCGGAAATACCCGTCCTCTGTAATGAGAAACAAATCGAAGTCCTTAATAAGATGTTGCAGATTTTCCACGGTAGCTCCCCACTGATCGGCCAGCAAATCCAGTTCGTTAAAATCATGTTTGTATTCCTGCTGTTTTCGCAGAAACAATATCGTTTCAAGATACAAACCCAGCCCCATGCATTTCATGTCGGCATTCAGCTTCATCATTTTGTAATCCGACATCAAGCTGCAATTCAGCCGGATAAACTGCTCTGTATAATCCATTTCTTTTGTGTGTTAGTATAAATATAACGCAAAGGAACGCAAAATATAAATAGGGCGTTGCTCACAAAAACAGGCAATTGTTAATAAATATTTCCTATCTTTGCCGAGACATTTTGTAAGTAGCTATGATTATGCTATTTACAAATTATTATTTAATAATTTAATTTTTAGTAACATGAAAAAAATTTGAGATTATCAGCACTTGCATCAGTAATGCCGTGCGAAGAAGCGATTTAAACCCCAGCAACTTGAACGACAAAGGTGCGATAGGCCGGTCCACCGCCACCAAAATTCGAGACGGAAAGATTGTGACTCCAAATTCTTACTTCAAACTGATGAAATGGATGGAAAAGGAGAAACCGGAGGTTTACAAAGAAGCCATGGAGCACATCCTGAAAGAACTGGGCAAGCTCAAAATGGAAGAGTAACCTCCCGGCTTCCCGGAAACGGGAATTTTCCCCGGTAAACGTGGGGAAACGGGAAACCGCCATAGAGCGCCTCTGTATGGAGACTGCCTCTATGGCGGTTTTTGCACCCGGAATAGCTGTTTTATTATCTTTGCAACAGTTGGATATAAGAAAGGTAAACCCTCAAATTAGGGCTTACGTAAATCATCTGCATATTCCTCAGCCGACATATTTCCGCCCCAATCGCCTTCGTAACAAGCAAAAGGATCTTCTGTTTCAATATCCTGTTCCTTTGTATACGTATTTCTGATGGAATTTGGCAGTTTTGCAATTAAATCTAGCTTTTCATCTACACTCAGTGAAGACAATACACTCATATACATATCTGTTATACTTATATTTCTAACTATAAATCCTCCTTTTTTCTGAAAAAATTATTTTTCTTGTGACAGATAAATACAGAATTGTTGAATATTTACAATATTCACTTTAGGAAAATCTATATCTTTCAGCACATCATAATGATGGTCGTTGGTAACAATGTAGTGCGCATTGGCCGAAATGGCACAATCCACAAACTTATTGTCATCAGGATCGACTGTAATCAGATTAAAGTGATAGAATGGAGTTATCAATTCAACAAACGGACTGTTCAATATGGTTTTCACCACATATTCCGCCGTTTCATTGTCGGTAAGTCTTTGCAGAATTTCTATATATTCCTCCAATATTTCATTGGATACACAGAGCTTGTTCTTTCCGTCCACAAAGGATTGCCACAAGACATGGTAACGACTCCTTTGAGGAATGCTTTGAATAAGACAATTCGTACCAAGAACCAGCTAGCCATTGACGTTATTTTAATGAATGGATATCCATTTCAGCTATTTCATCCAGCTTTTTCTGGTCAAGAATTCCCTTATCCCAAAGTTCATCCAACTTTGTATTCATCCGTTTGGAATAATATTGAAAGAGCACCTCTTTCAATTCTTCCAGACCTTCCTGAGATTTATCGTAAGAAAACATTTCCAACAAATGCCTCTGTATGGGGTTGAATACTGTAGTTTCCATAATTATATCGGTTATAAATTCTATGCGAATATAGAATTTATAATGATAATATCCAAAATGTTTCTCATTGATTAACGCCTATGAAATATGGCTCGATAAATCTTGCAACAATATCTCCCTTACATCCGATGTTCAAAATGTTGTAGAGTAAAATCTATTCCAGAGATCCTAATCGGATAATCTTTTTATCATTTCAGATGGATTTTGAAATAAATGCCACCAGAGAAGTATTTCCCGTTGTTCAGTTCGGCAATCAGATTGATGTGGTCTTTCCAAAGCTGGTAGTGCGCCCCGATGTTCACTGTGCGGGCGTCATATTCGGCCATCAGATCCAAGCCGTTCAAAGCTTTCACTGCCAGGTTGTCTTCCGGCAATAGATTGAATTTGAAATTCACACCCGCGGCAGGCCTTCTGTAATGAGGAAACCAGCAGGCACGATAATCCACGTATGCGGCATGAACGCCCAGTGTCCCTACCCCGGCGAAACAGAAATGCTTGGTTGCCGCCAGATAATATCGTGTAAAATGATTGTTCTGCATACCGTCCTCATCGAACTTGATGGCCCCACCACCGTATGCTTCATGCGAGGTAGGATCGTCCAAACCAAGGACTATCTGCGGAGTCCAGGGCTTCCACCAGCCTTCTTTCCACAACCGCAGGCGAGCATTGAAGGCACGGTCCTGATTGGTGTACTTTCCCCAAGACTGTTCCGGAAAATAAGTGGAACCATGCTCTGCATAATTGATGGTACAGGTATATCCCACTTCAAGCCAAGGAAAGATGGTTATGTTCAGATAATAATTGAATGTGTATTTTATCTCATTGCTATTGAAATACTGCAATGGAACAAGATGCAACACATTCCCTCCCGCCATAAATGTCTTGTCTTTTTGCATCTCGGCAGTGGGGGCATGAAGAAGTCCCGTTGTACCATATAGTGCCTGTGCTTGACTCTGTAACGAACTAATCGCAATAAGGCATACTAAAATTAATCGTATTTTTCTACACATTATTATGAGAATTCCATCTATCTTTGCTTCCATGAAACGTTTGCAAGCAATAATGTTATTAGTATTGAATGGGATGGTCTGGCTGGTGTCTTTCATTCTGCTCCTACCCATTGTTTCCTTACATAGTTTATGGAAACTATGCAAAAGGATCTTTGTAAAGCCCCAATAATTGTTTGGCAAAATAATAAAAGAACTGAATATCATCTATAAAATAGCGCCTGAACAGTCGCCTGGGTTCTTTTAGGAAGCGATAGAACCATTCCATCGCCAAGATTTGGAATATTCTGGGAGCACGCTTTATGTTGCCGGCTTCGAAGTCGATGGTAGCGCCAAGAGCCATCCATATATCTACTTCAGGCATTTTATCTTTATGGGTAAATATCCATTTTTCTTGTTTGGGACAACCTACGCCTACCAACACAACATTGGCACCACTTTCATTTATCATTTTATAAATTTCCTCGTTCTCATTCTGTTCCTTCTCAAAGCCATAAGAAGGAGAATAAGCTCCCACTACAATTTTTCTCCCTACTTTTTGATTAATATTCTCCATTGCCTTAACGGCCACACCTTCCATAGCACCAAGTAAGAATATCCTACAATCCATATCATCCTTATGATACATATAAAACTTCGGAAAAAAACTACTACCAGGAATCACGTCCCTTAATGAACACTGTAATAATCTGGAAAATAAATAAATAACTTTGCTATCACATACAATCCATTCCGCTTTACTATACAAATTATATAGTTCTTTGTTTTTCTGCAATTTCACCAAATGATCTATATTTGGAGTCACAAGTACACCTTGTTTCAAACTCCTCAACAATTCGAGAGAAGAAACATTATCAATGCCTATATTTAATATTTTGATTTTTTGCATAAGCTATTTTACTAATAGTATCTATGCTTATATCTTTTTACATAAATCCATAGCCATTCTCATAGCAATATCCATATTATAATATTCCCAATCCGCAAAACGTCCTGTAAAATAGAATCCTACAGGAAAAAGATCGGCTTTTAACCTTTTAATCATATCACGAGTATGAACATTCTGAATAGGGTAAGTATAAGGATTATACTTATGAGCCAAATATTTAGGATGAAGCGAAATACGGGAAAGATTATCTATAATATCTTCTTTAGATATTTCATCAGTAAATTCTATAGTAGCCGTTATGCGTCCCTCTGGAACACAATTACCATTGTTTGATTTTGCAAAATTACCAGTACAAATAATGCGATGACTTTCATGCTGTTTGCTTGGCTGATAAATCCATGAATATGGATTCTTATCAATTTCGCAAAACACAGCTGTAGTACCATGATATTCCAATTTTACAATTTCGTCTTCATATTCCCGAATATCAAAGCCTTCAACTATTTTAACCATATCTTTAATATTCCCACAGAATATCACTTTATCAAAATATTCCTCTTCTATTAACCATTTATTATGAGCATACTTAATATTTTTAATATCAGTATCATAACAAATATGAAGTTCTTCAGCCAACTTATCAGCAATATATTGAGAGCCATTCATATTTTCATACCAAAAAGTTGAATGAACAAATGACTTTTCCTTCACATGATTAATATTATTATAAACCATTTCTTCCACTGTTGGCATAGGCAATTTACCTTCCAACCATGAAAGTGGTACTTGTTTTAAATCACGCCTCCATACTTTTTCATTATAAGGCTGAAAATATATTTTATAAAGAGTATCTCCAAATCGTGACTTTAAAAACTCCTCAAAATTATGAGCCTTATCGCCCTCTTTTCTTACTATTTCAACAAGATCTTTAATAACCCTCTTTTGAATATCAGAGTTCAAAAGATATACGTGGTTTTCAATTGGATAAGGAATTTCGTCCCCCTCCTCCATAAAAATGGCTGAATTACGATCTGTTTTTGAGAATTCTTTATTACGATCAAATTTTGTCCAAAACCAGTCTAACACATCTGAATGTTTTGAATTAAAGACATGCCCACCACAAGTATGAAAAAGGCTTCCGTTAATACGGCAACATTTAATAAGACCTCCAGGAGTCTTTTCTTTCTCAAAAACAGTAACATTATAACGGTCTTTAAGAAAATGAGCAGCACTCATACCAGACACACCCGCTCCTATAATCGCTATTTTTTGCATATTAATTTATTATTATCAAACAAAAAAATCACCAATCAATTTCATTTAAAATTACCTGCAACTCCTCTACTCTTTTTGAGGTATAATGTTTTTTAAGATAAGACGAGTAAAAAGTCATATCAGGCCCTTTTATCCTACATTTATCCATTTCTTTCTCAAACTCTTCATAAGTATTGATACTTTGACAAAATTTCTCCAGTTCATAATAATCAGTGTCAGCATTAGTCTTATATCTTGCAATGATATTACACCCTGACGCTACCATTTCCAAGAAACGTGGTGTAACTTGTGAAAAGCCATTAGTACGTTTTTCTCCTCCATCAATCCCAGGAGTTGCATATAATGCTATTCTACTTTTTTTCATTGAGTCCAAATATCCATCTCTTGAAGCAAGTTCCTGCTTTGAAGGAATAAATATTGTCAAATCCGGATGCGTCTTTTTATATTGATCCAAAAAATCTTTTAGTACAAGATTTTGCCTTCCTATTAATATGACATCATATTTTTTCTCATAACAAGTATTAGAAGTGATTTTATATCTATCGGATAAAGACAAAGCTAAATGTCTTATATTCAACCGTGTATTTTTAGCCAGCAAATATTCATAAACTTCTTTACTAGAAACCAATATAAGCTTATGTCTCTTATACAGCCAATTATACCACCATTGATTATTAGGATTCACATACCAATCAATAATCCAAGGAATCAAATAATTCAAATTTTTCCACAAATGAAACGCATTAGCTTTCATTTCAAAAAATAAAACAGGCTTTCCTCCATTTTTTAACATCAACATAAAATGATAAACCAATGGAAGGAATTCATAATATCTGTTTTTAAAGATTGTTGGTTCATATATTAATTTACAATTTAAAAGTTCTTTTATCTCATCCTCCCATTCATATACCAAATCAAACCATGGTCTTTTTTCATGTTTTCTGCTAGTAAGAATATCTATTTTTAAATCCATAATTAGACTTTTTTTCAACTATCTTTACTTTCTATTTCTATTCTGCCAACACTCAATATCTTTCAAAAATAAAGGCACTCTATTTTCCAAAACATTAAATGGTATTTTAAAATCTCGATCAACTAAAGGAATGGAACCATCCATAAGAGAAGATATACATGAGCTTTCAGCATCTAAAGGAAGAAATAAAGCATGATTATTAAACGTTTCTCTAAAAATAGGAATATCACTAAGAATAATTCTTTGACAACCACACGCAACAGCTTCAAAAGGAGTACGCCCAAACCCTTCGTATATTGAAAGTAAAGCAAAAGCGTGAGCATAATGATAAAGAGATACTAAACACTCATGAGTGACATATTCTGTGAATACGATTATGTCACTCATATCATTGATTAAACATAACAATTCTTTATCTTTCCCCCATCCTTTCCTACCCACAAGTACCAATTTCATATTTTTTTCTCTCAAAATGGGCTTTATAACTTTAAGCAAATATTTAAAATTCTTTCTTGGTTCAAGAGTGGATACGGAAATTATATATTTACTACGTTCAAGGTCAAACTTCTTTAAATATTCAACCGAGACATTATTCAAACATTCTGCAAATTCTGAAGAAATATTTTCACCACAATTAAAAACGGGAAGTGTTGTAACTTCAAATAATTCCTTCTTCACTGTTTCGGATATGGTTATTATTGCATCTGAATGTTTCAACGAAACATAGGTTTTGGGGGTATAATAATATTTTGCCGCAAAATTCTGCGTAGCTCTGAACTTTTTAAAAGTCAGATCATGAATGACAGGAACTATTTTCGCCCGTCCACCATATATATCTAAAGGAGGAGGAAATATGGGGAAAATTACCATATCAGCATCCACTCGTTTTATAAACTTAGTCAGCCTTGTGTTTTCCAATAATAAACGAAAAGTTCTCTCTATTATCACAGCATCCGGATTACTATCTATCTCATTCTCTACATGAAATATTGGTACAATTTTATGCCCTGTGCTTAACAATGCTTTGTACAGATCTATTGCATACATCTCCACTCCTGTACGTTTTCGCCCGTAGAGTGAAGTAAGGTCTATTGCGATTTTCATTTTGTATATTTAATGACTACCTCTTTTTTTATAAATCAAATAGCTGAAAAGTTTTGGCGAAATATTAAAGATATACAAAAGTATTTTTCGCTTACCATGCATTCCTATTTTAATCTTATTAAACTCCCTTTTTACATAATCACCATGCTCTGCCATAAACTCATCATATTCCTTCTTCCCAAGAAAAGGATAGATACGTAAGAATATCTCATAAAAATAATCATACATTAAGTTCAAGAACCACGGCTCTTCTTCGGGAGCTATATTGACTTTTTTAAATTCCACTATATGCTTGTAACTTTCTACTAACGAATAACAACTCTTTATACATGGAGTCGTTGTTATAGACCCCTCTCGAATCCGATATATGTAAGTCGGTTCAGGCAGTACTGCTATGTTTTTTGCAAGCCCCATAAGCATATGAGTAAACGGTATATCCTCGTGTAATACTCCTTTAATAAATTGCAATTTACATTTCCTATACATAGATAATTTCACAATATACTTGACTGATGGCATTACCGCATATCCTTTTAATACATAATCCGAGTTTGACAGAACTACCATCGTTGAACTAACTACACTGTTATGTAAACTGTATTTCCCATCTTGCCATAATAATATTTGGGTTGATAACATATCAGCCTGCGGAAACGTCAAAATACATTCTCTTATATTTTGTAATGCATTTTTGGTTATTAAATCATCACTATCAACAAACCAAACATAATCACCTATTGCAGCCTCCATTCCACAATTTCTCGCATCACTTAACCCTCCATTCTTTTTATGAATCACTTTGACCCGCAAATCCTTTTTAGCCCATTCATCACATATCCGAGGAGATTCGTCAGGGCTACCATCATCCACCAATATCAATTCAAAATCAGTCATTTCTTGACACAATATAGATTTCACACAATCGTCAAGATATCTTTGCACATTATAAACTGGAACAATAATAGATAATAACATTCTCTTTTCGTTTTATAATTGCCATTATATATCCCATAGAAATTTTGTCATACCTATAGGAGGAGCAAATAAATATTTTGCATAATCATAGAAAAGGAAAAACATAAATAGATAAGCTACCCTCTCTATACCTTTAAGTTTATAAAATGAGTTGTATATCATAACCATAGCAAATGGAAATATCCACATTCGTTGAAACATTCCAGACATCCTATTAAGTAGTTCTAAATAGAGAAAAGCCTGTCTTGCAATGTCTCCCATTATATAGATATTAGTCATGGTTAACATCAACTGCCTATTTACTAAATCGCGTCTCTTTAATGTCTTATATGCAAAATAAAACAGTGAAGAATGAGCTATAAAATCAAGTACCTTTATTATTGGATTTCTCTCATTATCTAATTGTAACGCACTATCTCCAAACCATGCCTCTGCTGCACCTCCCTCAATGTAGTGACTAAATTTTGCGTTCGTACCACTTAATAAATTAAGTATTGGCTGCAAGAGAGAAATATCATAATAATCTGCAAAAAAATATGAAGCAAAAAATAATATAGGTACTGCAATTTTCCAAGATATTATACTTTTACAAGTATAATATATACCTAAGAAACAAATAATAAAAAAAATATTAGCTGAATGAAGACTAAAGGTCAATAGAACCCAAACACCACACCATATAATCTTCTTTCCATTTGTATCATTTGAAATAAACTCATCAAGAAACAGAAAAACAAAAGAAAAAGATAGAGCTTGTCTAATTTCATATTCTTCAAAATATAACATTGACACTAAGAATAAAGGAAAATACCATTTTGCATGTATTGCAAAATTCTTCAAGAATTTAAATCCACACAATATAAAGGGTATTGCATATATATAAAAAATAGCATATTTACCAATTGACAAAAATTCTCTAAAGAAAGTATTGATACTTCTAAAAAACGGCTGCTTAATATCTTCATCATGTATAAAAACGCTTGCATAATGTAAATAGTCATTTCCTCTCCCATATCTTGATCCGACAATGAAAATAAAGAAAATACTACAAATAAAAGCATTACCCCAAAATGACCGCCTACATGAAACATTAATACCAGCTACAGTAAATACAAACAATAGTATTAAATTCAGCAATACATAAATGATATCTATATTTATAGTTGAAGCCAAAAATAGATGAAACATACAAGAATACTCAAAAGTTAATGCCAATTAACCTCAGCCAATGACGAATATGCCATGTAACCAAAGGATGTCTTTTCACACGAAATAATCGCCAAATTTTCATTTCCAAACGATGATCCCATGGCTGCCATGATTCTCCATAATGATGTATAGCGACGCTATTAACTGTCAATTCTATTTTTCCAGAGACATAATCTTTAGGACAAAAAAAATCTTTAGGATATATCCATACATTAGCTACCAGCTGAATATTGGGAGTATATTTCATTCCATGTTTCACCAACAGTTCAGATGTGTAAGAAACCACCGTCTTTATATTTTGCGTGCCATTAGGATTAAAATATGAAAGTGTAGCATAGAGATCCAACATTTCCTTATATAGACCGAGACCAGGAGTTACACCAAGACCAAGACCAGGAGCAACCCCTAATGCCATTGCTCCTTCTTTTATCTTTAAAGAATCATACTCATTCTCACATCCCATAAATGGTCCTTTTGCTATAATATTATCCATTGGTTTTATCACTTCCACATCCGTATCAAAGTACAAACCACCATAATGATATAATATCCAAAAACGAGCATAATCACTCACAAAAGCATATTTCTTCGCTTCATACGCTTCTTTAGTATATAAAATTATATTTACATCAAAATTATCCTCATTCCATTCCTTTATCTCATAATCTGGAAGAAATCTCTTCCAAGATTCTATACACTTCATAGCTAATGGTGGAAGCGGATTCCTTCCAAACCAACAATAATTAATTACTTTTGGGATCATTTCCATTTACTATATAAATTCTTTTTGCCTTTCTAATCTGAATATAGATTCTATACAGAAGTTCAAAATAAGTTCTATTAATATGCAAAATCGATGATAAGATTTCTTTGAGCATTCTATATTTCACAGGTTTAACCACCTGAACATAAGAATGCGGTAATGTTTTTTTTAAAATTTCGTTCTTACTTTCATCCACATAAGAAGATACAGCTCTTGCTTCATTGTATATTAATCTTAATTGTTTGTTTTGAGTCAATCCTTTTTCTATAATATCTTTGTAAACAGAAAGTATATTTGTCGAATCTAATATCCGTCTTTGCATGGAAAACGAAAAATGCACAGCTATCGTATTACAATCAAAACAGTGGATTCTATTTATTTTAGAAGGATGTATTACTGTTAAGAATTCCTCATCATCTCCTACAACCTCACCACCAAACGCTGAAAAATCTTTTCCAAACCATGCTACAGCATTTATAGCATATCTATTTAATGCCACCTCATGATGCCCACAATGCAATTCTGCATATCTATTTGTTTTTAAATAATTGTCTATAAACCATTTATGAAGTTCCTCAGCAAAATAACCATTATACCATATTAAATTATAACTCTTTGCTTCAAAATATTCCTTAAATTGTATCAACCCTTTAGACTGAAGTATATACGTAGAGATATCATTATTTATAACCAAAGGGGATACCATAAAATAAGATGGATTAGCTATTCGAAAAGAAACCAACTCTTCAAAGAAATTAGGCTCAAGCCATATTATATCATCATCTAATTTTATATAGATAGTATCATCATCACAGCAATAACGATAAAAGGCATCTATACTCAGGACTCCATTGATAACTCCATCCGGTTGCCATATCAAATTTATTTTCGGATATTTCTTTGACATTTCTTCCAAAAAACAGATATCTAATTTGTCAGTCGTATTAACCCATAAATCATATCTGTCCACTAATTCATTTGAAACTACAAATGGAATTAAATACTGTAAATATCTTCTACGACCAGCAGCTGTATTAACAACTATTTTATAATTTCCTTTCATAAATTATTATATTACTTACACATTAGAACTTAATATAGATGACAGAAAAGCATCATCTGTTTGGATACTATTTTATTATTCCTAAAAAACATTCCTATAATATCTTTTAATATTAATAAAACATCCATAGCTACATTTTCAGTACGCAATTAAAAAACTATCTTTTCAAAAGCTGAATAAAAATATATCTACAATCTTCATTGTAAACATCAAAACTATAGGTATAGGCCAAAAAGAAACAGATATGATATCAATTAAGACATATAAAAGATATAGAACATTAATATAATAGTTTATCCTACCAACTATAGACCTTGTATTTACGCCCAAATTCTCTCATTTAAAAGCGTTATTTACGTCCAAGCATTACCAGTAATACTGCCACAGTTTTTTTTATAATCGTATTCAACTATTACTTTTTCATTTTTCTCAATTGGTTATCAAATTGCAAATAACTAATAAAGTCGAAATATTTTACACTTCGTTATTGAATTCAAAATCTTATTTCACCTAATTCCTCTTTATCAAACCACACAATGTCATTCCGATAAAATTTCTCAAACACAATAATATAATTGCATATACAAATACACCAACAATTATCATCAAAAGCAAAGTAGCAATACTATTTAAATGCAATAATGATATAAGACATAAACAGCCTCCCATCACAACACTTCCTAACACATAATGCAAATGTTCTTTCTTAAAAAACTGAATAGGAATATACCTTCTCCCAATAATGAACATGGAAACAGTAACAGCTACTTCCGCCAACATATAAGCCACTGCCGTACCATTATGTCCATAAACAGGAATCAGTAATACATTCAACACCACGTTCACTACCGCACCTATGAATGTGCAAAGAATAACAATATTTATTCTACCCATCGGATAAAGCACCTGAAGCCCCATTACACCCGAGATGCCTACCATTAAAATATTCAAAGCTACTATTTGTGAAGTTAATATAGCTGGGGCAAAACTTTCACCACTTAACAATAGAATAACACTAGGACTAGTAAATATCAATCCCACAGTCAAGGGCATTGCCAAAGCTAAAATAAAATCGTATGATTTCTGAATCAAGACCTTAAATTCATCCATCTTATTTTCAGCTATCAAATTGGAAGTGCGTGGCATAATTACCGCTCCCAAAGAACTAGAAAGACTCATAGTTATGACTAGAATTTTAGTTGCAGCCGTAAAATATCCCACAGCCTCAGCATCTTTCATAAAACCCAATAATACATTGTTTAATTGAAGATAAATACTAACAATGACATTAAAAGCAAAAATATGTATAGCCGGTTTTAAATGACTGAAAGGATGCAACGCCCTAAATTCAATCATATCCTTATGCAGATATTTTCTTAAACGGACAAAATTAAAAATATTTCCTCCCAGTACGCCTAAAACAGAATAAGCTCCATACCATAAAATATCCTCTTTTGACTTTACCAGCAGAAACAGTAATATAACGGAGATGGTCTTTACTACCATCCCACGAATAGCAACATATTTAAAATCTTCTATTCCTTGATAAAACCATTCGCAACCTATCGCCGTAAAAAAAATGGTGGCACTGAGCAGAAGAAACAAAGGTATATCGGTTTGCACCTTAGTTACCGTCAAGCAAATGACAGCAACAGCCATATAACCCAAAAGAGTAAGAAAGGCATGTAACAATAATATTTCAACTGTAATCCGTGTCATTTTTTCCGGATTATCCCGTACTTTAGCTACCTCACGTATAGCATACATCGGAATACCCAAACAAGTGAACAAGCTGATATAGGAAATAATGGATTGAAAAAAGTTCACTTGTCCTATACCATCCGCCATCATTATACGAGAAGCGTAAGGAAAAGTAATGAGTGGAAATAAGAGTTGGGAAGCGGAATTTATCAGATTAAATAGATAATTCGCTTTTATTGATTTCGCCATTATAAATATATAACTGTTATTTGGGCACTGAATGCACTAGAATAAGGTCAAGAAAGCAAAAGGGAAGCAAATGCTTTGATGATTTTCATTGTTGTATTTCCCTATTCGAAGTCCTTGCACCACGTATATCCTCAATAACCTCATCTGCCGTACGATCATCTTCCCATTGTCCTGCAAATTCTGAAGTCCAATCGAGAAGAGTATCTGGCACATCATCATCAGCTAGTAAAGAAGCAGACACTTGTTTTATTGATCTTAACTTAATATCAGAACCTAAGCCTTTCAACGTATTCATTGAACAACTTTTTAACGAAATATATGAAATCAGACAATTAGCATCCAATACTATATCAATCATTATAAGGCACTCTCAAATGTTCTTTTAATATAGCCTCATTCTTATCCTGATCCCACAAACCTTCATCCCACAACTTATCCATATCCTCCTCTACTCTTTGAGCAAAGTAGGCTGTCAAAGATTTACGTATTTCTTCCAAGGCACGCTCGTCTTTAGCATAAGAAAACATCTTTAACAAGTGTAACTGGACTGGGTTAAAAGGTTCTGATTTCATATTCTCTAGTTTTTATTGCAAACAAAAGAACAAATTATATTTCACTTATCCTAGCGATTCAACTTGTTTTTAATAACACTGCTCTTACTCCCCCTCATATCATCTACAAAGCCATTTCAATGCCTCAACCACCGATCATAATCAGCCAACCGGCTGATCAGCTGCTGCTTACTCTTTTTCGGCTTTTCCTCTTTCTTCCACGGATCAACCGCCTCGTGCGCCAAATGATAATAGATACTGCTATCCGTACAACCATAAAGTGTAACCACAGCAAGTGCACGCGACTGCTCCGCCTTGACGAGAGGAAGCATAGTCTGCATAACGCCAACCAGCTTTGCCGCCTCTTCTTCCATACCCAATATAGTATAAGCCGGCAGCAAAATGGCATAAAGCTTGCAACGCATCACATCCGTATCCATCCGGAGATTGCCATATTCTTTCAACGCCCTGGCAGCCAGGGAACGATCTTCCTCATTCACCCCCTCCGCACTGTGATAACGCTGAAGAGCACTGTGCAAACCATTCAACATACAGTCATTGTCCAGACGGGTATATACATGCTTGTCCTCATCATTCAGGGCAATTACCTCATACTCACCCGGCATCACACGCAGCAGCGGAACCCACATCCAGTTCTCCACACATACCATCACATCCTTTCGACCGGCTCCCGGCTGAATGACAACAGTCGCCTCCACCCCCTTAAACCGTCCCTCGGTAATGCGTATCCGGTCGCCCTTGCGCAAACCATCCGGCTGGGGTATATAAACAGGAAGTGTATTGGAATAAGAACGGGCCACCCACTGCAAATTCTCCATTGCGGCATCGGAAAGGTAGGGAAAATACTCCCGCTTCCGTTCCCTCACCCGAGGCAGGAAACTGAGTACAGGAAAACGTTGCATCAGTTGGAAAACATCACGCTCGGAGGCACGGACAAATACATAGTTGAAGAGTAAGGGACGCTGGGTATTGACGAATTTGCCGTCTATACGCCTCACTTCCTGATAGGAAGGAGCAAAAAAGCCGAATGAGGGCTCGCCTGCCTGTATGCGCCGGTCCTGTTCCCGTTGCAAACCGCGCACTCCTCCCCGATGACAGTCGGGAAGCGACAACACATACCAACGCACGGCATTGTTATTCCGCAAAGCCTCCAACGCTTCGGGAGATGCCACAGAACGCTTCGGTTTATCAAACTGATGGGATAGCTTTTTCATGAGGTTTATCGTCAGAAATCCACGCTGACCGATACTGGAAGACCATATCAGCACAGTGTTTATAACTGGCTGATAAATAGTATTTTACACAGATTTCATTTTGTATTTCTGAAATCTTTTATTTGTTGTTTCTTTCGTCCGAAGACGTCTTTTCTGTCTGCTTTTTATAGACATGTTTATACCCTCAAAAAAGGTTCTTTACCCTTTATATAAAAGGAATTTAGAAACTTTTTGAGGGCACAAAGATACACTATAATTGTGTATTACACAATAAAAGCGCTTAAAAAATAGGAAAACTTACTTTTGATAAGAAAATAAGAGATGGGTATATTTCGTAATCACAATAAAAGATTCAAGTTTTACAAATATTTATTCAATAGGACTGTAATAACCTTATCCAATTCTATAAGGTCATTCTTTATAGTAGTAAATACTATCTGCTCGTCTACATTACTATATTCATGCGAAATAAGATTGCGCATATCATAAATAGCCAACCAAGGAATTTCCTTATATTCAGAAAGCGGTGATGGTTGTAAAAACAACAACTTTCCTACCTGTTCACCTATTACTTGAAGGCGCATAACACATGCATTGAACACCATCACTTTATCCATGGAGGCTAAAAAATCATCAGCACAATTTATTTCTTTACTCCATTGCTGTATATAGTAAATGGATTCTTTTATCTGGGTTAACCTGTCGCAAATGGTTAGTCGTCCTCCTTTATACATAAATGGCTTCTTTTTCAATATTCTGTTTCAAAAATGGAGGCAGTGAGGAACGGAAACGCACTAAATCAATTTCACAATGAAACATTTCCGTCAAAACAGTCTTCAAAGTGTACATAGTGGATAAAGTAGGATTATCAATATCTACAACAATATCCAAATCACTATCTTCCCTGTTCTCTTGACGTGCAACCGAACCGAAGATACCAATTGATTTAATTCCAAACTCATGCCCAAAACATTGTTTGAAACTAACTAACTTTGCCTTACATTCATCTAAGCATAACATACTTTTCACCAACTTTAGGTACTGGAACAAAGATAAACTTTTTATTTGAACGATACAAGTTCTTACCTCGGTTTCTTCATTTCACACACCATCAGAGCTCTCCTTGCATCAGAACGTCATCATCACCATAAACCGCACGCCCCATTTGTTCGCATCGGGATGATCCAGATAATTCAGACGGCGGACATAGTCTATGTGCAATATCTTGAAAATATTGTGAATACCCACAGAGCATTCCATGTACGGGGTCTTCGGGTCCATCACAAAGCTGGTAGGACGTCCGTCACGGGTCGGGAACAGGAAGAGCTCGCTGTCACCCGGATGCTTCATCGGATTGTTCTTGTCGGTTAAATGACCATACAGCATCTTGAAGCCGATAGCCTCACGCCACTTCAGTTTTTTCAGCAAAGGAATACGGTTGAAAATCTTACCGTTCAAATCCCACGATACATCCAGAGAGGCGTAACGGTCGTTCAGGAACTCCATATTATTAATCAAGTTGAAAGTCTCGCGCTGCAGGATATAGGACAAGTTGGCCGCCGGCATGATCAGCAACGGGAACGGAACTTTGTTCCACTGCGCACCGCCTTTCACGAACATGTCGATCTTACCCCATGACGAGAACCAGAAACGCTTGTACAGCCCGATCTCTGTCAAGTTATAGTTATACTCTCCGCCCAGCACGCCCTTGAAACCGGCCGTGTGCGACAGCGTAAATACCGGAGCGTCAAAAGAAACCGGAATACGGCGTTGCTTGGTATTGACAAATGTCTCACCCGGAGCGTAACGGAAGGCCAGGGAGGCTTCCATGGTCTGAATCTCAGGAACCAACGTTTTCTGGTCATCATTGGTTATATAGGCCAGACCGCCGGTAGGCTCGTCTGTGCTGTGTTTCACTTCCACCGTGGTCTTCAGGCCAAACTGTGTCTCGTTCTCGTACTTCAAGGCGATATTCCGCACGTAGGACATCTGGTCTACCGTAGAAGTCTTGAAAGATACGAACACGTTGTCTTTATCTGTCTTCAGGAACTTATCCGTGGGAGACATCACATCATACTGATAGCTGAACGTGATGGAGTTCTTCGGGAACTCGCGCGGCAGGTATTCCTTCTTGTTGAAAGAGTATTCCACCTCACCCATATACTTGGAACGATGATCCTTGAACCCGTAAGCGTAATATCCCTTGAAGAACAGATGCGGATTCAGGTTGGCCGTGGTCTGCGCGCTCATACGCAGACGCAATCCGTCGATATAGTTATTGGAGATCATGGTGTTTACCGGACCGATATCTACCTTGCTGGGATGCTCCTTGGTCCCGGTTTCCACAAAGTTCTCGATAAACGCCTTCAATACAAAAATCACATATTTGAATCCCGGCATCTGCTCCAGACGCTTTACCAGCATATCCATAGAACTCTCGGTCTGCGTAAGCGGAACCGGCCGGTATTGATTCCAGAAATCGTCTCCGCGCATCATGGCGTCCGCCTCTTTGATCTCGGCCCCCTTACGCTTGAAAAGTTGCTGCGGAAGCTCATCGAAGGCATAATCAGAGTAACGGGTAGTCCTTCGTATCTGGAATCCTTGCATGATCTTCATCAAGGTCATCTCCACAATCATGTCATCGGTTTTCAACACCCACTCCCCATTGGGCAATTGCTCGAACTCCTGAATAATATCCATATTGTCTACAAAGTTCACCCCCGATTTCTTGGGCAGGTTCATTGTACATTTCTTCACCGTATAAGACGAGTCGGCCAATACGTAAAGATGCCCCGTAAAACCGAAGTCCTGCGAGTTATTGGGAACGAAGGTGAGATGGAAACACTTGTCCTTGTCCACGAATGTGGTGTCCATAATGTAAAACTTATAAAAAGAGATGGCATCACTGGACGAAATAGGACTGATGAAAGGATACTGCAACAGACGGATATCATTGTCGTAAATATTCACATCCGTAAATACATCCTTCAGCACCGTGCTCAGCATATCTCCCGTTGCAAACAGCTCGTTCACACCCGTAGAGCTCATTCCTTTGATAATGGTCTTCTCACTCTTGGGATGTTTACGGTAAATTTTCTGCGAAGCGGTCTCGTCCACCGAAATAGGAAGGATGAATTTATTGGTTTCCTCACAAAGTTCGATCTGGTCTTTCAGGAAAGGCATCTTTTTATACATGCCTTTTTCCAGCATCTCGGGAGTCACATCATTCAGTGACATCGTGATCTTCTGATACTTATTGTACTGATAGTAATCGTTCTCGCTCAGCTTATTATTCTTTTTATGAGCGATCACCTTCTTCATCAGTTCCACTGCCGGATTATTCTTACGGGAGTATTTCTCTCGTTTGGGCTTCACCACCACTTCGTCCAGCATGATATCATCCGGCCTCATCCTCACATTCAGGTTCTTGGTTACACCGGGGATTATATTCACTACTTTTGTTACATACCCCACTGCCGAAAAGGTGAGTTTATTCCAGCCTTTACGGGTTTCGACCTTATAATTTCCATCATTATCGGTAATACTTCCTACGCCTTTTCCTTCATAAAAGACTGACAAGTAGGGTATGGGTTCATTCGTCAATGAGTCTGTTACAACGCCTTGTATATTTTGGGCTGACACCGAAATGCAGCATCCTAATAACAAAAATAGTAGAAACGACTTGATATATTTTGTCTTCATTCTTTTCACCGCTATTTTTATGAGGGAACAAAGTTAAGCATTAACTTAAAAGAAAGTTGCTAATATAAGCTAATAAATACAGAAATCTTACATATTGACCAATAAATAGGTGAAATTTAACACCGGAAGAACCATTATGCAGCAAATAAAAAAGGGGTCTTTTCACAAAGCCCCCTTTTTAAGTTTTCAATAGGTATTAGTTTTTTTTTAAGGTAAAAAGATTGTTTTCAGGATAACGATGCAAATATCGAGCCTTTTTTTAAACCAGCCAAATAAAAAACTATGCCATACAACATGTTTTTAGATTTTTCTGTCTTTTTTGGCAGATTATTATTCAAAATGATCTTTATCGGCCTCATTATATATACAAAGGTAGCAAAAATATAGACTAAAACAGCATTTTAATGAGTTTTTTCTTTTCCCAAGAAATGTCCATCTACCTTATCGCGATGTTTCAGCACCTTTGCATCGATGAAGAAAACAATTTCTTCGGCGATATTGGTTATATGGTCTCCGGCACGTTCCAGCTTACGGATAACGGTGCCGAGTTCCAGGCAAGTCAGGAAATTATCGGGGTGTGTTTCCAGATATTTTGTAAGGACGGCAGGGGCAGCCGCATTGATTTCGTCCAGCAAATTATCTTTACTGAATACATTGAGGGCTAATTCCAGATTTTCTTCATTCAACGCGTTCTTGGTCATTTCGAGCATACCGAGCACTTGTCTCAGCATCTCTTCTATACGCAGGCTGTGGAGCAGTTCACTATCCAGCACGGTTTCCTCGCTTCTCACCACAAAACGGGCTATGCCTTCGGCAAAATCTCCCAAACGCTCCAAATCACTGTTTATCTTGAACATGGCCAGCACAAAACGCAGGTCAATGGCTACCGGATTGTATAGAGCGATAGTGTCCTCTACATCACTGTCTATTTTCAACTCGAACGCATTCACCCTTTTCTCACGGACAATGACTTGCTGTGCCTGGTCACGGTTAAAGGTCAGCACAGCCTCTCCTGCCCTGTCCAGCTGATTGTAAACCAATGTCCACATCTCGTTCACTTCCTTCTTCAGTGATACAAGTTCTGATTCTATAAATTTCACCATATTCTTAATTCTTGTTTTGTTTATCATTATTTCTTTCACCGCAGATTGCGCAGATTCACACTGATTTTAATTTTCCGGACAGAAGAATAAAAAGACAAATCCGTACCATTAGATCTGAAAAGCAAGCAAGCCCGCATCGGGTTGTGGCACATCAGTTCCAGCTTTATCTTATCTCCCATCTGTGCAACGCTGTGATGAATGCTTTACCCGAAACGCCCTGTAATATAATTCTGGGTCGCTTCCTTGCCCGGATTCGTAAATATTTTCTTCGTATCATCATATTCCACCATATTGCCCATATAGAAGAAGGCTGTCTTGTCACTGACACGCGCGGCCTGCTGCATGTTGTGGGTGACAATAACGATGGTATATTCTTTCTTCAGCTCATGAATCAACTCTTCTACCTTGGCTGTAGAGATAGGGTCCAGTGCCGAAGCCGGTTCATCCATAAGCAGAACCGAAGGAGATACGGCCATGGCACGGGCTATGCACAACCGCTGCTGCTGACCACCGGACAGGGCAAACGCAGACTCTTTCAACTTATTCTTCACCTCATCCCACAATGCGGCTCCTTTCAAGGTTTCCTCCACCCTGTGGCGGATAAACTCATTATCTTTCACCCCATTTACCCGAAGCCCGTAGGCCACATTCTCGAAAATGCTTTTCGGGAACGGGTTGGGACGCTGAAAGACCATCCCTACGCTCTTGCGCAACTCGTCCACCTGCACGGACTTGTCGTATATATTTCTCCCGTCAATCAAAATCTCCCCCTCCAGACGAGAGCCGGGAATGAGGTCGTTCATGCGGTTGAACAGACGGAGGAAGGTGGACTTGCCACAACCGGACGGGCCTATGAAAGCCACCACCGATTTCTCTTCAATCGTCATGCTTATATCTTTCAGTGCCTGAAAATCACCATAGAAAAAATTTACATGTTTTGCATCTATCTTATTCATATTCTTAATGTTTTAATAATTTGCTGATTTGTCTATGTGCTAATGTACCAATGTCCGTACGGTACACAGCGCAACCCATCGGCACACCGACAAATTATTAATTCGTTTTTACTTTGTTGGAAAAATACCGGCGGAGTGCATTTGCCAACAGGTTTATAATTAAAATAATAAGGATCAGTACCAACGCCGTACCGTATGCCAAAGGAAGCTGTGACTCCATATCCGTTCCGCTGGTAGAAATCACATAAAGGTGATAAGGCAATGCCATGCATTGATCCAGAATGCTGTGTGGCAGTTGCGGCAGGAAGTAAGCGGCACACGTAAACAAGATGGGCGCCGTTTCACCCGATACACGTCCCAAAGCCAGAATCAGTCCGGTAATGATGTTGGGCATCCCCATAGGCAGAATCACATGCCAGATGGTTTGCAGCTTGGTCGCGCCCAAAGCCAGACTCCCTTCACGGAAGCTGTCGGGAATCGCCTTCAAGGCTTCTTCGGTGGTGCGTATCACCAAAGGTACACAAAGCAATCCCAACGTCAAAGAACCGGCCAGGATGCTGTCGCCGAACCCCATGTATTTCACAAACAGTGCCATACCAAACAAACCGAACACAATGGACGGAATACCGCTCAGGTTATTGGTCATCATCCGGATAAAGCGGACCAGCTTGCCTTTCGGCGCATACTCGTTCATATAAATGCCACTCATCACTCCCACCGGAAAAGCGAACAGCGCACTGCCCGCCATCAGATAAAAAGTACCTACAATGGCCGGCCATATACCGCCACCCGTCATGCCGTCACTGGGCGCCGTGGTCAGAAACTCCCAGCTGATTACTCCTATACCTTTATATATAATAAAACCGAGAATGGCGAACAGAATGAGGACAATGCTATAACTCAACAGTTTGAAAATGCCGAATGCCAGCCATTGCGAACGTCTTTTACGCGCCCCTTGCCCGACAGGGAAAACATCTTGCTTCATATCTTAAATACTTAATTAATCATTTGTCAATCTATCCATATACCCATTGGTGCGCTGTGTGCCGCATAATCATTAGCACACCGGCAAATCAGTACATTATTTATTTGTTCTTGATGAAATATATTCTACACTAAAGTTGATAAGCATCGTGATGAAAAACAACACTACTCCCAACAGGAACAGGGCTTCATAGTGCGCGCCGCCGGCAGGAGCCTCTCCCAGTTCCGCTGCAATAGTCGCCGGAATGGTACGGAGCGGTTCCAGAATAGTGGTGGGTATCACGGCCGCATTTCCTGTAACCATCAGCACCGCCATCGTCTCGCCTATGGCACGTCCGATGCCCAGGACAACGCCCGAAGTGATTCCCGAAACAGAGAAAGGTATCACCACCTTATATATAGTCTGCCAACGGGTAGCGCCCAATGCCAGACTGGCTTCGCGCATGGCACGGGGACAATTCCGCATCGCATCCTCGCTTACGGTAATGATAGTGGGGAGTGCCATGATAGCCAAAACAATACTTCCGGCCAATCCGGTCTCGCCCACAGGCAGATTAAAGACTTTCTGAATAAGCGGTACGATGACTATCAACCCAAAGAAACCGTAGACCACGGACGGAATACCACTGAGCAGCTCAATAACCGGCTTCAGAAAACTACGGGTCCGATGGTCGGCCACCTCGGACATATACACCGCCACCGACAAGCCGAAAGGCAAAGCGAACAGGATGGCAAAGAAACTCACCCAAAGCGTACCCGTAATCAAAGGAAGAAATCCGAACTGAGGGGCGGGAGTAGCCGTAGGGAACCATTCCTTTCCGGCAAAAACCTCGTCAAAAGAAATAGACTCGTCTTTCAGCAGGTGGCCCGGAAAATCCTTCTCTATAAACTTGGAGGGAACAAAGGCGATGATGCCTGGATTACCGGCAACGATCTCGCCGATGCACCGGGGGGCTTTCTCGTATTCGGCTCCCAGCTCTTCCTCCGAGAAATAGGAAGTGATATCCTCCAACCGGAAAACTTTAACCTCCGCGTCCGGTCCTCCCAGCTCTTTCCAGTTGGTAATCTCTTCGTCAAAAACGTCTTTTATTTGTGCCGCACTCAGTTCCTGCACCGGATTGGCTTTATTCACCGCCAGCACATATCCCTCTTCTATGACTTTTTTATTAAAAAGTCCCAAAGCTTCCGCAAACAAGAATACGACAATCAGCAAAATAGTAATACTCGTTACAAAACCGCTGCAAGTCAATATCCCTTCTACAATCTTTTCCCAAACTCGTTTCATACAGTTTTAGTCTTCTATTTTAATAACCGATGCAAAAAAAGCCTCTTTATATTAAGGTGATATGAAAGAAGCTTGAAGTATTTGCTACAATTATATTACAAACTTGTTACAAGCAAAGACAATCCTGATCTTATTGCCATTTTCCCGCAAGGACGGATTCAATCCACCCTTGCCGGCGAATATTGCCCGTAACAGAATCGTAACACACCAGTAAAACAAATGACACAAGAAAACGTTTCTTTTGCACACGAATTAATATAAGAACTTATGAATCAATTAAAAGCTCTATTTCTTTTTATTCTATTGGCTTGTAGTCTGAATATTACCGCACAACGCATAAAAGGCAGTGACACGGTGTTGCCTGTGTCACAGGAAACAGCCGAGATTTTCATGAAAGATGATCCCGACCGGCGGGTAACCGTCACCGGCGGAGGAACCGGAGTGGGAATTTCCGCCCTGATGGACAACACGACAGATATCGCTATGGCTTCCCGTCCCATCAAATTCAGCGAAAAGATGAAACTGAAAGCCGCCAAACAGGAAGTGGAGGAGGTAATCATAGCGTATGATGCCCTGGCCGTCATTGTAAACCCGTCCAACCCTGTCAGCCAACTGACACGCCAGCAACTGGAAGCCATATTCCGCGGCAAGATAACCAATTGGAAGCAACTGGGAGGACCCGATATGAAAATTATTGTCTATTTCCGCGAAACTTCTTCGGGAACTTACGAATTTTTCAAAGAAAGTGCCCTGAAGAACAAGAACTACATGAGCAGCAGCTTGTCCATGCCCGCCACCGGAGCCGTGATCCAGTCTGTAAGCCAGACCAAAGGCGCTATCGGCTATGTGGGACTGGCCTACTTGTCCCCCCGGGTGAAAGCCATCGCCGTTTCCTACGACGACGGCAAGCACTATGTACTGCCCAGCCTTGAAAACGGAAAGAAGAAACTTTACCCCGTAGTACGCCCTCTTTACTACTATTACAACGTAGCCAATAAGGAAAAAGTAACCCCGTTCATCGACTATATCCTGTCGCCCCAGGGGCAAAATATTATAAAAAACGGTGGATATATTCCTGTGAAATAAAGGATATCCCAAAAAGAATGCGTACTTTTGCAGCAAAAGTGTAAAATTGATATCACAATGACTGAAATGAACGCTACAGAAGCTACAGAGAAGAAAAGTCTGAACTTCATTGAACAGGCAGTTGAGAACGACCTGAGAGAAGGTAAAAACGGAGGGAAAGTACAAACCCGCTTTCCGCCCGAGCCGAACGGCTACCTGCACATCGGTCATGCCAAAGCCATCTGTCTGGATTTCGGGATAGCTGCACGCTATGGTGGCGTATGTAACCTGCGTTTTGACGACACCAACCCGACCAAAGAAGATATGGAATACGTGGAAGCCATCAAGGAGGACATCCAATGGCTCGGATTCCAGTGGGGAAACGAATATTATGCATCCGACTACTTCCAGCAATTATGGGATTTCGCCGTCAATCTGATAAAGGAAGGAAAGGCTTATATAGACGAACAGAACTCCGAACAAATCGCGGCACAAAAAGGCACTCCCACCCAACCCGGAACCGAGAGCCCTTACCGCAACCGTTCCATCGAGGAAAGCCTGGAACTGTTCAACAAAATGAACAGCGGTGAAATAGAAGAAGGCAAAATGGTGCTCCGTGCCAAAATAGACATGGCAAGCCCCAACATGCACTTCCGCGACCCTATTATTTATCGTGTGGTAAAGACTCCGCACCACCGTACAGGCGAAACCTGGAAAGCATACCCCATGTATGACTTCGCACACGGACAGAGCGACTACTTTGAAGGAGTGACCCATTCGCTGTGTACCCTGGAGTTCGTACCCCACCGTCCGTTGTACGACCTGTTCGTGGACTGGGTAAAAGAGGGTAAAGATCTGGACGACAACCGTCCTCACCAGTATGAGTTCAACAAACTGAACCTGAACTACACCTTGATGAGCAAGCGTAACCTGCTGATTCTGGTAAAAGAACATCTGGTAAACGGTTGGGACGACCCCCGTATGCCGACTCTCTGCGGTTTCCGCCGTCGCGGCTACTCGCCCGAGTCCATCCGCAAATTTGTAGACAAGATAGGTTATACCACTTACGATGCCCTGAATGACTTCGCCCTGCTGGAAAGCGCTGTCCGCGAAGACTTGAACAGCCGTGCCACCCGTGTATCGGCAGTCATCAATCCGGTGAAACTGATCATTACCAACTATCCCGAAGGACAGGTGGAGGAAATGGAAGCTGTCAACAACCCGGAAGATCCGTCGGCAGGCACACACACCATCGAATTCAGCCGCGAACTGTGGATAGAACGCGACGACTTCATGGAAGACGCCCCGAAGAAATATTTCCGTATGACTCCGGGACAGGAAGTGCGTCTGAAAAGCGGATACATCGTGAAATGCACAGGCTGCAAGAAAGACGACAACGGCAACGTGGTGGAGGTATACTGCGAATACGATCCCGACAGCAAAACAGGTATGCCGGGCAGCAACCGCAAAATCAAAGGTACCATCCACTGGGTAAGCTGCGCACACTGTCTGCCTGCCGAAGTACGCCTGTACGACCGCCTGTGGAAAGTGGAGAACCCGCGTGATGAGATGGCCGCCATCCGCGAAGCAAAGAACTGCGACGCACTGGAAGCCATGAAAGAAATGATCAACCCCGATTCGTTGAATGTATTAACCAACTGCTATGTAGAGAAATATCTGGCCGATGCCAAACCGCTGGATTACTTGCAGTTCCAACGCATCGGTTATTTCAATGTAGACAAAGACTCTACACCGGAACATCTGGTGTTCAACCGCACCGTATCTTTAAAAGATACCTGGAGCAAAATCAATAAATAAAAACAAGCTTATGAACTACGACATGTCTTCTTACTTTGAAGACCCGGAATTTAAAGAAGCATTGGCAAAATACGAGGGTATGGTGGAGAACCATACCCCCGCTTATTTTGAAGCTGATGAACTGATCGATATCGCCGAATACTACACTTTAAAAGGAAGACATAAAGATGCAGACAAGGCCATAGACCTCACTCTCCAATTACATCCCGAAAACACAGACGCCCTGGTTTTCCGGATACGCTCCCTGATGCTGCAAAACAAAAAGGAAGAAGCCAAAGTGGTAGCGCAACTCATCGCCAACAGCACCGACCGTGAATGCAGGTTCCTGCAAGCTGACATGCTGATGGAGGAGGACCGCATAGAAGAGGCCGAGGAGATATTCAAACAACTGGCCATGGACGAGGAGTACGAAGTGGATACGCTGCTGGATATCATCCAGGACTATACCAACGCCAATCAGGAAGAATATGCCGGACAATGGGTAGACTGCCTGTTTGCTCATTCCGACATGCAAACCCTGCCCAAAACCAACCAACGCCTCCGCGATGTGCTGTGCGATTATTACAGCACGTTCAACAAGCCCGACTTGGCCATCCCCTACCTGAACATGACCCTGAACGAGTATCCCTATTCCATCGAGCATTGGAACGAACTGGGGAAATGCCATCTGCAACAATGCCAATACGAAGAGGCGAACGAAGCCTTGGATTTCGCATTAGCCATTGATGATGAAAATACAGATTCATTGACTTTGAAAGCATTTGGTTACCACCAGGCAGGCAATTTAAAGGAATCCTGCGACTACTATCTCCGTCTGGCCAATGTGAGCAAGAACAAGACGAAAGCCTATCTGGCACTGGCACAAATCTATCTGGAGATGCGGGATCATGCTTCGGCCATCAGCTATATAGAAAAGCTGATAAACCGGAAATCGGGCCTGACCGACTACGAATTGGCCGAGTTATATTCTGACACGGCGCTCTGCCATGCCTATCTGGGGCATACCGAAAACGGATACAAATATATCAACCAAGCATTGGAGCTGAACGAACATGATGCCGAAATACGTATCGCAGCCGGACGCTTCTTTACAATAGAAGCTCAAAAAAGCGATATCAGCGAAGAGGAACAAGAAAACAACCTCCGCAATGCGGAACATCAATTCACACGTGCATTGGAGTTTACTCCGAAGGAGGAACGGTTTGATGTGCTGTTCAAAATCGGCTCTCTATATTTTGACGAACATAATTTTGAATATGCCAACCAGTACTTCGAACTAATAAACAAAGAATTTCCGGAGGATGCCGATGCCACTTACTTTTTTCTGGCTTACGGTTATTACCACCAGCAGGAATCCGCTTCGTTCATGCACTATCTGGCTAAAATCAGAAAAGAAATTCCGGATATGTACGCCACCATGGGAACCGGCGATACCATACTGATGACCGACACCTACTTCAATGAAGCGCTGCGTGCCATTAAAGATGATGTCAGCACAGGCAAGATTAACTTAAACAAATATTTATAATAATTTTATGGAATCAGTTGCATTTATCCAGTGGTGTCTGGACCACTTGAATTATTGGACAATAACGTTATTAATGGCCATCGAAAGCTCTTTTATCCCTTTCCCCTCGGAAGTGGTAGTGCCGCCCGCCGCCTATAAGGCTGCCGGAGGAAACAGTGACCTGAATGTATTTCTGGTAGTTATATTTGCGACCATCGGAGCCAATATAGGAGCCATCATCAATTATTATATAGCCTATTTCGTAGGCCGTCCGCTGGTTTATAAATTTGCGAACAGCCGCTTCGGACACATGTGCCTGATTGATGAAGCCAAGGTTCAGAACGCAGAACACTACTTTGACAAGCATGGGGCACTCTCCACCTTTATCGGACGTCTTATTCCTGCCGTCCGCCAGCTTATTTCCATTCCTGCCGGTCTGGCCAAGATGAAATTATCCACTTTCCTGCTGTACACAACGCTGGGAGCAGGTATCTGGAATGCCATCCTGGCAGCCATCGGTTACTATCTGCAATCAGTGGTTCCCGAAGAGCAGTTATTGAGTACCGTCACCGAATACAGCCACGAGTTAGGATATTGCTTTATAGCTATCGGCGTTTTAATAGTAGGTTTCCTGATTTATAAAGGAAGAAAATAAAAAAGAATGAACTTTTTTCCATTTAAATTTGTTATCATTACAGTATCGAACTAAAATATAATAAAATTATGGCAAAAACAGCATTTAAAGGAACACCGGTAACACTAGCCGGAGAATTTGTGAAAGCAGGAACCTCAGCTCCGGAATTTACATTGGTAAAAGGAGATTTGAGCAATTATACATTAAAAGACGGAAAGGGCAAATATCTGATTCTGAACATTTTCCCCAGTATGGATACCGGCGTGTGCGCTACTTCCGTACGCAAGTTCAACCAGCTGGCTGCAAACCAGCCCAATACGGTGGTGTTGGCAATCTCTAAAGACCTGCCATTCGCCCAGGGACGCTTCTGCACTACTGAAGGCATCACCAACGTTATTCCTTTGTCTGATTATCGCTATACTTCCGATTTCGCTGAAAAGTATGGTGTATTGATGACTGATGGTCCTTTGGCTGGATTATTGGCACGCTCGGTTGTAGTGATTGACCCGGAAGGAAAAGTGGTTTATACCGAACTTGTTCCCGAAATAACCCAGGAACCGAATTATGAGGCCGCACTGAAAGCGGTAAAATAAAAAGTGCTTCCCGAAAGAATAAAGAAAACGGCAGAAGATTTTTACAATCTATCCACATAGTTTTTAGGGTAGTTTCCGGCATAGCTTCTTGAAAGCTATGCCGGAAATTTTTATATGTCATGCTTGAAAGATCTATAATCTTGCATGTGAAAGATTTATAATCTTATGCCCGCAAGATCTATAATCTTACATCTTCATCCTTTAGACAAGTACCATTGGTACATTCTGTGTACCCCTTCTTCTATATCAATCTTATGCTGCCAGCCCAACCGGTGCAATTTGCTTACATCCGTCAGCTTACGCATAGTGCCGTCCGGTTTCGTAGCGTCAAAAGTCAGTTTGCCCTGATAACCCACTTCCTTGACAATCTTGTCCGCCAGTTGGGCAATGGTGATTTCTTTCCCCGTACCGATATTGATATGACAGTTGCGGATATCCTTGGAGCCGGCAGCATAGGTATCCTTAAAATCCACATGCTCCATGATATAGACACTGGCATCAGCCATCTCCTCACTCCATAAGAACTCACGCAACGGCTTGCCTGTTCCCCACAAAGTTACTTCCTGCCCGGTTATGCCATACTTTTTCAGAATGGAGAGAATCTCCTCATCCGTATGCGAACCGTCTATCCCCTCTACGGGACGAAGATTCATATCTTTACGCACCGCGTCCCAGTCCCCTTCATTCAGGCATTTTCCCAAATGAATCTTACGAATCATGGCAGGCAGCACATGGCTGTTCTCCAAATGGAAATTATCATTGGGACCGTAAAGGTTCGTAGGCATCACGGCTATGTAATTGGTTCCATATTGCAGGTTAAAGCTTTCGCACATCTTCAACCCGGCAATCTTCGCAATAGCATACGGTTCGTTGGTATATTCCAAGGGAGAAGTCAGTAACACATCTTCCTTCATGGGTTGTACGGCATCACGAGGATAAATGCAAGTGCTTCCCAAAAACAAGAGTTTCTTTACATCATGGCGGAAACTCTCCCCTATCACATTCTGCTGAATCTGCAAGTTCTGATAAATAAAATCGGCACGGTAAAGACTGTTCGCCATGATGCCGCCCACATGTGCCGCTGCCAGAATGACATACTGGGGCTGCTCTTCATCAAAAAACTTCTTCACAGCCTGCCCGTCCAGCAAATCCAGTTCTTTGTGAGAACGGCCTACCAGATTGGTATATCCCTTTTGCTGCAAATTATTCCATATAGCAGACCCCACCAGTCCGTGGTGGCCTGCTACATATATCTTGGCTGTTTTTTCCATTATTCTGCTATTTGAGCCTTTAAATACAGTTTCTTCACGAACTTCATATCATGCTTCACCATGATTTTCACCAGTTCGGGGAAAGAAGTCTTACGGGGATTCCAGCCCAGCAACGTTTTGGCTTTAGTGGGATCACCCAACAACTGCTCCACTTCGGCGGGACGGAAATACTTAGGATCGACGGCAACCAGTTCCTTGCCCGTCGCCACATCGATACCTCTTTCATCCACCCCTTTGCCTTCCCAGCGCAATTCAATGCCCACTTCCTTGAAGGCCAAGGTACAGAACTCGCGCACCGTATGGTATTCGCCGGTCGCAATGACAAAATCTTCGGGAGTATCATGCTGAAGAATCATCCACATACACTCCACATAATCCTTGGCATAGCCCCAGTCGCGCAAAGAATCCAGATTTCCCAGATACAGCTTGTCCTGATATCCCTGGGCTATACGTGCGGCAGCCAAAGTAATCTTGCGTGTTACGAAATTTTCACCACGGCGTTCACTCTCATGGTTGAACAGGATGCCGTTCACGGCAAACATACCGTAACTTTCACGATAGTTCTTGGTAATCCAGAAACCATACTGCTTGGCCACCCCATACGGAGAACGGGGATAGAAGGGAGTCGTTTCCTTCTGAGGCACTTCCTGTACCAGTCCGAACAATTCGGAAGTCGATGCCTGATAAATCTTGGTCTTCTTTTCCAGGCCCAGAATACGGACCGCTTCCAACATACGCAGCGTGCCTACCGCATCCGCTTCCGCAGTGTACTCGGGTACATCGAAACTTACTTTCACATGGCTCTGAGCAGCCAGATTATAGATTTCATCGGGCTGTACAGCCTGAATGATACGTATCAGCGAACTACTGTCGGTCATATCCCCCCAATGCAGATTCACCAGACGGGTCTTTTGCATATCACGAACCCACTCGTCCAGATAAAGATGTTCTATACGACCGGTATTGAATGAAGAAGAACGGCGCAGAATACCGTGAACCTCATATCCCTTTTCAATCAAAAACTCTGCCAGGAATGAACCGTCCTGACCTGTAATACCTGAAATTAAAGCTACTTTTTTCATTTCGTTTATTGTAAATGGCCTTATGCAAGCCCTCTTGGTTATTTCATATCACATAGCTATCTACTGCTATCTGCCTTTCGGCATGGCAAAGGGCGGAATGACCAAACAGAACGGCAGATGACAGACAGCATACACTCCATGTATGCAGAAATAAAATATATACAAGAAAGAATATTTACTCCGCCGAAAATTCTTTGATGCGCTGTTCCTCGCTCAACCGGCAGATCAGCAATGTGTTATTCTTCTCAGCAACGATATATCCGTCCAGTCCCTGTACCACCACCCTCTTTTCCTGTGTAGTGTGAATCACACAGTTACGGGTTTCATACAACTTTATATTCTCACCTATCTGCGTATTATTATGGGCATCTTTCGGCAAATTCTCGTGCAATGATCCCCAAGTACCCAGATCACTCCACCCAAAGCTGGCAGGAAGGACAAAAATCTCATCCGCCTTCTCCATAATGGCATAATCCACCGAAATGTTCTCGCACAAAGGAAAATTCCGGTCAATCATTTCCTGCTCCTTGTCCGTATAATAATAAGGAAGCAAACGCTCGAACACCTTCGAAATGGCAGGCTGATATACGCGCAGGGCGTTCACCACCGTATTTACATTCCACACAAAAATACCGGCATTCCAGAAGAAATTATTTTTTTGAATATAGCGCCGGGCTGTTTCCAGATCGGGTTTCTCTTTAAAAGAGTACACCCGGAATACCTCCTTATTGGCGGTAGAAGGTACACTGAGATCAGCTTCAATGTAACCGTAGCCCGTCTCAGGACGGGTAGGTTTCATGCCCAGGGTAAGGATAGCGTCCGAATCGGCCGTAAAATTCATCGCCGAATTAATCACCCGCTGAAACTCCGCGATATTCATCACAATGTGATCGCTGGGGGTCACCACCATATTGGCCTTAGGATTACGTGCCTTTATTTTCCAACTGACGTATGCTATACAAGGAGCCGTATTGCGACGGCAAGGCTCACGCAGGATATGATCATCAGCAATATCGGGCAACCGCTCCTTTACAGTATCCGCATACTTCTCTGATGTCACCACCCAAATATTTTCCGGAGGACAGATCCCCTGAAAACGGTCAGCCGTAAGTTGGATCAATGTACGGCCGCAACCCAGTACATCAATAAATTGCTTAGGATAATCAGGAGTACTCATCGGCCAGAAACGGCTTCCAACACCTCCGGCCATTATAACGAGGTGATTATTCTTGATGTTCATATGATTCATTTTTTACGTTGTATGACCGCAAAGATAAGTATTATTTTTTAAAAAAAGTATTGCGTTTTAATTTATATGTCCTATATTTGCATACGACTAACATTTTTTTTGTCATGAAACAACCGACAACTGAAAACTCTGATATAATTAAACTAGTAGCGATATTAGGTGATTTTGCCTTGTTGAACCTTTCTATGATACTTGTGTTTTTTATTCTGAAAGGAATAGATTCACAGGCCATAGCCCATATTTCATTGAAAACCTACCTGCTGACTTCCAACCTGTGCTATATTCCCTGCATATCCATCTTTGGGGTCATACTGCACAACCGCATAGTGCGTCCGGAACAGATTGTAGGCCGCCTGTTAGGAACAATCAGCTTGCATGTAGTCATCTTCCTCACGGTGCTGGCCATTATTAAGGTAGATAACTTCTCACGCATCTATCTGCTTGCTTTCTATCTGTCTTTCATACCTTTAGCTATAGGATGGCGACTGACATTGCGGTTCTTTGTGAAAATGTTCCGCCGCAGTGGCAGGAACCTGCACACCACTGTACTGATAGGCGACGGGAACAATATGGTGGAGCTGTACCATACGTTGAACGATTTGACTTACGGATACAGGGTTTTAGGCATTTTCTATGATGAGAAGGACTCTAATTACCCCGAAGGGATTCCCTTTAAAGGTCCTGTAAACCAATTATTTGAATGGTTGTCCCATAATACCGTGCACGAACTGTACTGTGGTCTGCCATCCAGCAGAAAGGATGATATTCTGGCCATCATGAACTATTGCGAGAACAATCTGATCCGCTTCTATAGCGTACCTCATGTACGTAATTACATAAAGCGTCAGCTGCAACTGGAATTATTGGGTGAAGTTCCTGTATTGTCCATCCGTACCGAGCCGTTGCAGAACCCGGTAAACAGACTGGCAAAACGGTTATTTGATTTGACATTTTCCTCTCTGTTTTTACTTACAATTTTTCCATTTATGTACCTGATTGTAGGTCTTATTATTAAAATTACCTCACCTGGTCCCATATTCTTCAAACAGGAGAGAAACGGGGAAAACGGGAAAATCTTTAAATGTTATAAGTTCCGTTCCATGAAAGTGAACGCATTGTCCGATTCATTGCAGGCTACCAAGAATGATCCCCGCAAGACCAAGTTCGGCAACTTCCTGCGTAAAAGCAATCTGGACGAACTGCCGCAATTCATTAATGTATTCAAAGGAGAGATGTCCATTGTAGGTCCCAGACCCCATATGCTGAAACATACAGAGGAATATTCCCAACTGATTAACAAATACATGATGCGCCACCTTGTCAAACCCGGAATTACCGGATGGGCGCAAGTCACCGGCTACCGGGGAGAAACCAAAGGACTTTCCCAAATGGAAGGCAGGGTAAGAAGAGACCTGTGGTATATTGAGAACTGGACTTTCCTGCTCGACATCCGCATCATGATAAAAACAGTAACCAACATGTTCCGGGGCGAGAAAAACGCCTATTAATCCAAATCGTAGGGACATATAAAAAATAAAAAGATATGAAAGGTATTGTACTAGCCGGAGGTTCGGGCACGCGCCTCTATCCTATTACCAAAGGAGTATCCAAACAGTTGCTCCCTGTCTTCGACAAACCCATGATTTATTATCCTATATCGGTACTTATGCTGGCCGGCATACGGGAAATACTCATTATCTCCACCCCATACGACTTACCGAGCTTCAAAAGACTGTTAGGAGACGGAAGCGATTTCGGAGTACGCTTTGAATATGCGGAACAGCCTTCGCCCGACGGACTGGCTCAGGCTTTCATCATCGGCGAGAAATTCATCGGAAATGATTCCGTCTGCCTTGTACTGGGTGATAACATATTCCACGGCAACGGCCTGTCCGCCATGTTGAGAGAATCCGTACGTGCTGCCGAAGAGGACAAGAAAGCAACGGTATTCGGTTATTGGGTCAGTGACCCCGAAAGATATGGCGTAGCGGAATTCGACAAGGAAGGCAACTGCCTCTCTATTGAAGAAAAACCTGCCCAACCTAAGTCCAACTATGCCGTGGTGGGACTCTATTTCTATCCCAACAAGGTGGTGGAAGTAGCCAAGAATATCAAGCCTTCGGCACGGGGAGAACTGGAAATCACCACCGTAAACCAGCAATTTCTTCAGGACAAGGAATTGAAAGTACAGACATTGGGCAGAGGTTTCGCATGGCTGGATACCGGTACTCACGACTCGCTGGCCGAGGCAAGCACCTACATCGAAGTCATTGAAAAGCGCCAGGGGCTGAAAGTGGCGTGCCTTGAGGGCATAGCTTTGAGAAAAGGCTGGATTACTCCGGAAAAGATGCAGGAACTGGCCCAGCCGATGCTTAAAAACCAATACGGACAATATTTACTGAAAGTTATAAAAGAACTGGGATTAGAATAATGGAAGTTATAAAAACAGCAATAGACGGGGTTTTCATTTTGGAACCCCGTATTTTTAATGATGCAAGAGGGTATTTCTTTGAAAGCTTCTCGGGACGTGAATTTGAAGAAAAAGTATGCAGGACTACATTTGTACAGGATAATGAGAGTTTCTCTACTTACGGTGTATTACGCGGCCTGCATTTCCAGAAACCTCCTTTCACACAAAGCAAACTGGTGCGTGTGATCAAGGGAGCGGTACTGGATGTGGCTGTAGATATCCGGAAAGATTCTCCTACTTTCGGAAAGCATGTGGCTGTAGAATTGACCGGAGAGAATCACCGGCAGTTTTTTATTCCCCGCGGATTCGCACACGGCTTTGCGGTACTAAGTGACGAGGTGTTGTTCCAATACAAGTGTGACCATTATTATGCTCCGCAAAGCGAAGGAGGAATCGCATGGGACGACCCCGATCTAGGCATAGACTGGCGACTTCCGGCCGACAAGGTTATTTTGTCCGACAAGGACAAGAAACATCCGAGATTGAAAGACTATCAAACGGATTTCGACTTTAATCAAAGTTTATATTAAAGGCTGTTTTGATTCTGCGTTTGTCCGGTTTTTGCCAGTGAAATTAAAGAAACCGAAAACTGCACACCGGACTATCGTAACGTTCAGGACAACATTTCCGAAGATTGACCTATAAAAACAGGGTGCACCTCCTACGAAAGAGATGCACCCTGTTTTTATAGGTCAATATCTTTATATCACTTCTTCTCCATCCCCTCCTGAGGAGCATTAAGTCCTGCCTTCAGATTTTCAAAGAATTCACGTCCGAACAAGATCCATGCGGAAGCGCCCGCCACTGCCAGGAAAATAAATCCGACAAGAATCACCTTCTTGCTGGTTCCCGAAGGCAGCAACGGCACACTGGCAGGTTCCACAACGGCAAATACAGGTTTGGCCTCCTGTACTTTGGCCCGTGCCACCTGCAATTGGGTAGCCACCTGGCTATACACCTGATATGCCAGATTCATATCATTCTGCAACCGTTCTCTCTCCGTCAAAGCACTTTGAAGGACAACCCCCTTGTTGGCATCCATGTAATTGGCATAATTCTGCTGGGCTACATAATACTCCTGCTGGCATTCCTTATACAATTGTTCCAGATAAGCACAATCCTGCTGGGCTTTGGAGACCCTGTACGCTGTGATATACTCCTGAAGCTTCACCACTACCGTGTCTGTAATGGCGGCCGTAACCATCGGGTCCTGCAAAGTCACCGTCACTGTGGTGATGCCGGTTTTCTTATCCACATCAGCAGTAATCGCCTTACGCATGGCTTCCACTTTCTTCGCCTGATCTTCTGTCAGGTGGAAAGGATCCAGCCTGTTCCCTTCTTCCTCTTCCTTATCGGAGAAGAGAGATTTCACCCCGCCTATAGCCGCCCCGGGCAATCCCATAACAGCACCCCACCACGGAGCTTTCTGCTCATCGAGATAAGCTACAAAAGTAGTATCCACCTCACCGTCCAACGTAGTGACATGTGCATTAAACAGTTCCAGAATGAAAGGAGTAGACGCTACTATATCCGGGAAAAGAGATACGTTCAACGCATCCGCCTCACTGCCCAGACTCATGCCTCCGATCCCCAGCATGGCAGCCATTCCCGACAGGCTCCCCCCTCCGCTTTTACCGGATTCGGGAGACAATGTCACTTCCACCGTATATTGCTTGGGAATACTCAGAGCGATAATCACCCCTACAATAGCACCTATTCCGGCAACCTTCAGCAGCATCTTTCGGGCAGCCCACAACTTACGGACATACTCCATCAAATCAATTTCCAACTCCTCGTCTTCCCGTGGTCTTTCCGTATTATTCGTATAATTCTTATCTTCCGCCATACTGTTTCTATTTTAAGATATTAGCAATAGATGCAATCATAGTAGCCAACGACGCACTGGTGGTTGCTATGGACAAGGTGTTCTGCAAAGACCAGTTGCTCTTTTCCTTCACCGGAACAATCACCTCACAGCCCGGCTGGATCAGCTCACGGCTACCTTTCTTCGCTCTCTTCACCTGACCGTTCATATATACAATATACACCTTGCTCTTCTTCGCACGGAAACCGTAACCTCCGGCCTGCTCTATATAATATTTCAACGTCTTGCCATCTTCAAATGAAACGGTATTGGGATACATCACAGCCCCGCTGATACGTACCGTGTTGTTGTATTCGGGAATTTCAATCACATCCCCCTCACGCAATACGATATCCGCACTGGAGCCGGGTTTAAGCATCGCTTTTTCCAAATCGATACCCACATAATAGATATCTCCCAAATCCAGCCGGTTGACATCAATGGAGTCCTTTCCAGTCTTGGCCATGTCCAGAACCGTTTCCATACGTTTGCGTTCATCGGCATTGATACGACGGCTTAAACGGGCCCCTTTGATATAAGCAAACGGAGTCACTCCACCTGCCTTCTTGATCAAATCGGAAAGACGTTCGCTCTTCTCTGTCAGCGCATAATCACCTTCATACAAAACCTCACCGGTCACCTGCACATTCACCTGTTCCTGATAAGCAGGGCTCTTACGCACATATACCTGATCGTATGGCTGCAACACAAAACCCGGTTCTCCGTCTATCACAAAACCGTCTTTCAGAGAAAACGAGTACATTTGTCCTATGGTGGAAACCGCTTCCGTACCTTTGCTATCCTTGATACGGCGGGAAACATCCACACGGACGGTAGAAGCCGATTCCATCAATCCGCCAGCCTGGATTATAATATCCTCCAAAGTCGTATTGTCGGCAAAAGCGAACTCACCCGGACGGGCAACCTCACCATACACCATGATGCTTCCCACATCCTCCAAGTCATGAATACTGGGAATATAAAGCACATCATTACGCTGCAAAGGTACATCGGGTGCAGTACCGTCCATGATGCCTTTTATATCTACTTGAATAACCTCTTTCTTCAGATTCTCGCGCTCGCGATGCAACACCGCACGTCCTGTAAAGGCATCACCCATAAGGCCTTCAGCCTTTTCCACCAGTTGGCGGACTGTATTCAAGGTTCCTCCGAACTGATAAATGCCCGGACGATAGACAGCCCCCTTGATTTCAAGCTTGTTCTCAAAACGGTCCAGAATAGCTTCAGCAGTCAGCGCATCACCATCTTTTACCTGGAATACGGAATAATCAATATCATCAATCGTATAAATCTGATACTCCTTTCCGTTTTGACGAATCATGCGGAGAGAACGGGTATAGGCATCCCCCGAAAATCCACCGGCATACTTCAACAACGTGGCAACACTTTCGTTGTTTTTCATCTCGTATTTCATGGGGCGTTTCACATTACCCTCTATGCTAACCAACGCCTCGTATGGAGGAACGATGATCACATCGCCTTCCTGCAAGCGGATATCATCATTGATTTTACCTTTCATAATAAAATCGTACACATCTACGGTAGCGATTTTCTGTCCTCCGCGCACTACTTGTATATTGCGCAAGCTACCGATATCGCTCACGCCACCGGCACGGTACAGTGCATGAAACACGGTAGAGAAAGAAGACAATGCATAAGTTCCCGGTTGGAACACTTCCCCCATCACGTTCACCTGGATCGTCCGGCTGTTTCCCAAAGTAACCTTGATTTGTGAGGACGGGTTCTGTTCATTATCAAGCCCTGCATAAATCTTATTCAGTTCTTTACGCAAATATTGGTTGGCTTCGGCAATAGTCATGCCGTTCAGATAAATCAATCCCAAATCGGGGATCGTGATAGATCCGTCCGGAGATACATTATCGCGGATGGTGGCCTGGTTTGTACCCCAGATGTCAATGATTACCTCATCACCCGGCCCCAGACGGTAATTAGGAGGAGTAGCCAGATTCACACTCGGCTCGAATGTAAGGTTTCTGGTTTCAAAAATGTCCCGTCCGTACACCTTATCCTTCTGCATTTCTTCCATATCGCCCATGCCCATCCCCTCGTAATAGCGATTGGCAGAAACACTGTCCGACAAGTTCTTCCCTACCACTCTGCCCGCAACCGGACGTTGGTCGAAAGTAAAATTCTCTGTTACATAGATATCTTCCTGCGTCTTTGTCTTTTCACGCAAACGGTTCCGATTTTGCATCGTTGCATTTGCGTCTTTATCAGCAGACCCATTTTGCTGTTCATAAAGTTTCTTTACACGCTTAGCCTGTTCTTGTGTCACTCCTCTACGGGCTAACTCTGTAGCAATCTGACGTTGGTCTTTTCCTTGTTGCATGCCCGTCTTCACATATTCCAACACCTGTTGGTCACTCATAGATTGCTGTGCAAGCACAGAACCTGAGAGGGCAAAAACTAAGACCAGTACGGATAATAGTTTTTTTATCATATAAATTCAATAAACTTAGTAATTTAGCAGCCGCAAAGGTAGATATTATTTTCGATATAGGCGAGTATTATTTCATAAATATCCCTCTAACAAATATAAAAACGGCTGCCACCTGACGGTGTACAGCCGTTTATTCTTTAATAATCCGTTAGCAGAATTCATTCAGACTTCATTGCACAGCCCTCCTTCTTAAAAAAGGTCTGCAAGGGTAAAACTTGTGCAATACCATTCCGGCCGGATCAGCAATACATATTTACGATGGCTTCGTACAATTCCTGCTTACCGCTTACTTGCTTGGGCTCACCATTCTGCTTAGCATAAGCCACTACGTCTTCCAGTGTCAGCTTGCCTTCTTCAAATTCTTTGCCTTTGCCACTGTCGAATGAAGCATAACGGTCTGACAACATCTTGCAGTAAGGAGATTCATTAAGCAAAGCAGCAGCACTTTCCAATGCACGCGCCATAGCGTCCATACCTGCAATATGGGCGATAAAGATATCTTCCAGATCAGTAGAGTTACGACGTGTCTTGGCATCAAAGTTGGTACCGCCATTACCCAAACCGCCATTGCGGATAATCTGCATCATGGCCTGGGTCAGTTCGTAATTGTCGATAGGGAACTGGTCTGTATCCCATCCGTTCTGATAATCGCCACGGTTAGCGTCAATAGATCCCAACATTCCGTTATCTACCGCAACAGCCAGTTCATGTTCAAATGTATGACCAGCCAACGTAGCATGATTCACTTCAATGTTCACCTTGAAATCCTTGTCCAGCCCGTGAGTTTTCAAGAACCCTACCACAGTTTCGGTATCCACATCATATTGATGCTTAGTCGGCTCCATCGGTTTGGGTTCAATCAGGAAGGTACCTGTAAACCCTTTGCTCCGGGCATAATCGCGGGCGATGGTCAACATCTGAGCCAGATGTTCTTTCTCACGCTTCTGATCTGTATTCAATAAAGACATATACCCTTCACGTCCACCCCAGAACACGTAATTGGAGCCACCCAGTTCGATGGTAGCGTCAATAGCGTTCTTTATCTGGACAGCAGCGCGGGCAACCACATCAAATTCGGGGTTTGTAGCAGCCCCGTTCATATAGCGTGCATGACCAAAAACATTTGCCGTACCCCATAACAATTTGATTCCGGTTTCAGCCTGTTTCTGTTTGGCATAAGCAACTATCTCTTTCAGATTCGCTTCATATTCCTCGATTGTATCGGCTTCCTCACACAAGTCCACATCATGGAAACAATAATATTCGATTCCCATTTTCTGCATGAATTCAAAGCCGGCATCCATCTTATTCTTGGCAGCCTGCACCTTATCGGCATCACCGTTCCAAGGGAATTTCTTTGTTCCGCCGCCAAACTGGTCACCGCCCTCGGCACACAACGTATGCCACCATGCCATAGCAAACTTCAACCAGTCTTTCATCTTCTTTCCGTTAATTACCTTTTCAGCATCATAATAACGGAACGCCATCGGGTTCTTACTTTCCTTACCTTCAAATTTAATCTTTCCTATACCGGGAAAATACTCTTTTGTAGCCATAATTCTTTACTTATTTTAATAACTTGTTCTAATTTATCTACTATTTTTTTTCAACACGCAGGCGGAATAGCCATTTCTTTATCCGAAGGTCCTTAAAAGGCAGCCATCGCTCTCTCCAGATTGGATTTCCAGCGGGCATACGCATCATCGTAAGCAGTACGCTGTGCCACATCAGGCTCTATCACCTCCAGTTTTTCCAATGTGGCAAATGCCTCGTTGTTATCTTTATAAACACCCGCGCCTATGCCGGCCCCCTTGGCGGCGCCCACCGATCCATCCGTGTCATACAGTTCGATTACAGCCCCTGTCACTCCCGCCAACGTTTCGCGGAAGATAGGACTGAGAAACATATTGGCATGTCCGGCATGAATCTTCTGTACAGGGATACCCATCTGCTCCATGATATCAATGCCGTATTTAAACGAGAACACGATCCCTTCCTGTGCGGCACGAACAATATGCTGCTTTCCATGCAGGTTAAAATTAACTCCACATATAGAGCATCCTGTCTCTTTATTTTCCAGCATACGCTCCGCCCCGTTGCCAAAAGGAAGAATACTTACTCCGGCACTGCCGACAGGAGCCTGTGCCGCCAGCCTGTTCATATCACTGTAAGAAATACCTTCGGGAGCCACATTACGTTTCACCCACGAATTCAATATACCGGTACCATTGATACACAACAACACTCCCAGACGGGTCTGCTCGGCAGTATGATTTACATGGGCAAAAGTATTCACCCGGGATTTCGGATCATAATTCACCTCACCGTTCACGCCATATACCACTCCCGATGTTCCTGCCGTAGAAGCAATCTCTCCCGGATTGAACACATTGAGCGACAAAGCATTATTAGGCTGGTCTCCGGCGCGATAGGTTACAGGAATTCCCTCTTTCAGGCCCAATTCTTTGGCAGCCCATGCATTTACACGCCCCTGCTCGCCAAAAGTCGGTTTGATATCAGCTATCAGCGAACGGTCGAATCCATAATAATCCATCAGGAAGCCCGCGACATCATTTGCCTGAAAATCCCAGAACATCCCTTCGGACAAACCGGACACCGTGGTACAAATATCCCCCGTCAGTTTCATAGCGATATAATCGCCTGGCAGCATTATTTTATAAATACGTTCGTACACAGCAGGCTCATTCTCTTTAATCCATGCCAGTTTGGAAGCGGTAAAATTCCCCGGAGAGTTCAGCAGATGAGAAAGACATTGCGTTTCCCCCAATGCCTCAAACGCTTTCTGCCCGTATGGAACCGCCCGTGAGTCACACCATATAATAGCCGGACGTAATACATTTTGCCCTTTATCCACACAAACCAGTCCGTGCATCTGATAAGAGATACCGATAGCGGCAATTCCATCCGGACCGATCCCACTCCCGGCCATGACAGCCTGAGTTGACAATTTCAGATTTTCCCACCAATTTTGCGGATCCTGCTCAGCCCATCCGGGGCGGGCAGCCATAATAGCAGCCTCTGTTTTAGGGAAGAATGCAGAAGAAACACACTTTCCGGTCTCTGCATTTACCAAACTCGCCTTTACCGACGAACTGCCAATATCATAACCTAATAGGTACATTTAATTGAAAATTAAGAATTTTAAAATAATAGTCTCTGTCCCGATGCTTATCAGCATTATCCTTCCAAGGAAAGGCCGGTGAAGAATCCCAAAACATATACCGATTCCCCGAAACGACCAGGCGGAGTATTCTCACAGCAATCACAACAAGGCTAAAGTTATCTGTCTGTTATCACTTCGTTCCCGACTTATTATATATTGAACGGTCGAACTTATAGAAGCGTGCCGCCCTGTGGCATACACCTACCTGTTTTTCTTCCAAAGGTACTACATATGGCATCAACGCTATCTTCTTATGGAAGTTCCTTACGTCAAACACCTTATCATAAATCAACTGATAGACAGTCCGCAACTGGGCCGCCGTAAACTTCCGGGGAAGCAAGTCGAACATTGCGGAAGGAACATATTCCACATAATGGCGTATATGCACCAATGCATCCTGCAAAATCTGGAAATGGTCGAACGCCAGGCTTTTCACCTCCGTCACAGGTGTCCAGCAAGCATCGTATTTATCAGACAGCTGTTCGAACCGTCTGTCAATCTTCACCAGTGTCAGGTAAGCGATAGTCACAATGCGGTCTATTTTCTTCTCGTCCAAACGATGAAAACGTTCCAGCCACAGCACATCCTTAGGGTTACGGGTACGGTCTTTCGATCCATACGCCTTAAACTGGGTAAGCTTCACATTCTTCAGGCCCGTCAACTCATTCAACACCCGCTTGGCCGCCTCATCCAGATCCTCATCGTCATAGATAAGGCTGCCCGGCAACTTCATGTTATTATATCCGTCCTCGGACTGTTTCCCCACCTGCCTTACCAACAGGACACGGAACTGCTCTCCATCAAACCCAATCAGCACACAGTCCACAGATACATGTAAATTAATCGTCTGGTTTATTTCCGACATAGTAATATGGCTTTTATCATTTCCGGCAGCAAAGATAAATACTATTTTTCGAATTACACAAAACAATATATTTATTTTTATTATGTTCCAAAACACTATTTTTCAATATAATAAATATCATCCATCATACAATATCACATCTTAATCTTATCATATACACTACAATATAGAATGTACAGGAGTTGTCCCGTCTTCTTTTTTCCCTTTTTCCAAAGGGCTTTTATTCCATTCAATCCCCTATTTCAGACACTTGGTTAAGGAAAAGCAATCTTTACGCCAAAAAATTAATAGAATAAAGTTGTTTATTCACAATAATTTTCTTTACTTTTGCCCATTAAAATCTAAAGATTACTCTATGAGAAAGAAAATTTTGGTCTTGGACGACAAAATAGCAATTGCAAAAGTCCTTTCAATCTATCTGGCCAGTGATTATGATTGTATTTGGTTACCGAATGGCATCGAAGGGGTAAAATGGCTTCAGGAAGGTAACATACCAGATTTGATTATATCAGATATCCGTATGCCCGAAATGCGTGGAGACGAGTTTCTGGAATGGATAAAATCCAATCAGTTATTCAAACACATTCCGGTGGTTATGCTAAGCAGCGAAGACAGTACCACAGAACGCATCCGCCTGTTACAAGAAGGCGCGGAAGACTATATTGTCAAACCTTTCAATCCCATGGAGTTAAAAGTAAGAATTAAGAAAATCATTGAGTAAATCAGCATGACCTTTCTGCTTTATATAGGAAAGAACAAGGATTTTTTGCGCAAATTCAGCAAGCTCGAAAATGTCCAGATGATTTATGCCCAAAACTACCAGGATGCCATTACAATTTGTATCAGACTGAAAGTACGTGAGAACATCATTGTCCTTCACGAACAAGGGGAGATGAACGGAGATATTGAACAGATCGGTGCTTTCAGGAAAAAGTTCTATCAGGCATATGTCGTACTCATTACGGACAGGCTGACTCCCGAAGCCAGCAAAGTCTATCTGAACAGCGGAATAAACGATACCGTCAGTTTGAACATCACCACCGCCCGGTTAAGGCAGAAAATAGACATCATCAATAAACGGCAGGAACTGCTATATGCACATAACCGGAAGAAAAAAGACGTGAGGCATTTTATCCTTCCCCAATGGAAGCGCTGCTTCGATATTCTTTTCTCCGGTGCAGCGTTAATCTTCCTGTCCCCAGTCTTTCTGCTGATTGCCATAGCCATACGTATGGAAAGCAAAGGACCTGTTATTTACAAATCCAAACGGGTAGGAACGAATTATACCATTTTTAATTTCCTGAAATTCCGTTCCATGTATACGGACGCCGATAAAAAGCTGAAAGACCTTGCCGGTCAGAACCAGTACCAGCCGGAAGGCACTCCGGAGATTGCCAAAGATTTCTCGATGGAAGAATTAGGAGGACTGATGTTTGGAGATGACGGTGTTATAGATAATGGCGGAATGCTGGTTTCCGATGACTTCATCATTCCGGAAGAAGAGTTTATTTCCAGACAAAACGCACTGGATGAAAGTCCTTTCATAAAAATAGAAAAAGACCCGCGGGTTACCAAGGTAGGACGCGTTTTACGAAAATACAGCCTGGATGAGTTACCTCAACTGGTCAACATCTTGAAAGGCGACATGTCTGTGGTGGGGAACCGTCCTCTTCCACTCTATGAAGCCGAACGCCTGACAAACGATGAAAGTATCGAACGCTTCATGGCGCCTGCCGGGCTGACCGGCTTGTGGCAGGTGGAAAAACGGGGGGATGCCGGAAAATTATCCGCTAAAGAACGCAAAGAATTAGATTTGAAATACGGTAGAGAATTCTCCTTTTTCCTGGATATGAAAATCCTGTTCAAGACTTTGACAGCTTTTGTCCAAAAAGGAGATGTTTAAATAATTTGTTTTAGGAATAAAAAGGGGATTTATTATATGGGTAAAGTATGTCTTTTTGTCATCTGTATGTATTGTTCTATCCACCATTTAAGCGCACAACAGGAAGAGCAGCAAACACAACCGGTACAACAACCTCTTGTGACACAGGATGATATATTGGGGAATATGAATGTGGATTATGCAAAGATAAAGCTGCCTCCGTTAAGTGTCCTTTATGAGAATGCACGCAGCACTCCAAGCTTACAGATTTTAGAGAAGGAGAAACAGTTACAGAAAAAGCTACTATCGAAAGAGAAAAGGAACTGGCTGGGGTTTATCCATGCCGGCGGAAGTGCTTCTTACGGTATAGCAGACAATGTGGCCAGCAATACGGATGTCAACACCCCACTTATTTACAGGTATGTAGGTACAGAACAGACTTCGTGGAATGTGGGAGGCGGCATCAGTATTCCTTTTGAAAAGCTGTTCGACCTCCGGGGAGGAATCAAGCGCCAGCGAATCCAGGTGGATATTGCCGAGTTAAGAAAACAGGAAGCATACGAAACCCTTAAAATACAAATAGCTCATTTATATGTCCAGATTTTATCCAATATAGAAACATTGCAAAGATCAGCTGAAAATATAGCTTTATATAAAGGTGCATCGGCTGTTGCAGAACAGGAATATAGAAACAGACGTACCTCTATTCATGATGTGGCCAAGACTAAAGAACAGGAATTTGCCGCTAATCAAGACTTTGCCTTACTACGCTCTACTATTAACGACCAGCTGCTGACCCTTGAAATAATCTCCCACACCCCCATCCTGACCATACAAGGAGAAAAGGACGTTCAAGAAACAACGATACAGGAACAGGAAGAAAACAAGAGGCAAAGTAAGAAAAAAGACAAAAAGGAATAAGAAGCATGGAATTATTTAAATACATAGTCAAGTTTATCTACCGTATCCGTTGGTGGATGGTTATATTTCCATGTATAGCCGGTATCATAGCATGGTTTCTTACCAGAAATCTGGAAAAAACGTATGATGTGAAAACCACCATCTTTACAGGAATCATCTCCGGATACAACGTAGATGCCACCGATACCCGAAACGCCACCGTGCACATGAGTAATTTAATGAATATCATTACAACGGAACGCACACTGAAAATAGTATCTCTGAAACTGCTTGCCCGCTGTCTGGTCTATGGAGATGCCGAAAGAAATACCAGTTATATTTCAGCCATACATTACCAGCAGCTGGTTTCCGGCATTCCACGAGAGTTACAGGCATTGATAGACAAGCAAAACGAAGAGAAGACCTATCATAATCTGGTAGCTTTTGAACGCCCGTCCATCAATAATTTCATCTACCAACTACTCAATTATACCCACCCTTATTTCAGCGTACCTCTACTCTCACAACATATAAAAGTAGCCAGGTTGGGAAACAGTGATATGATCGAGATTGCTTATAGTGCCAACGATCCGGGAATAGCTTATAACACACTTGAGATTCTGAATGAAGAGTTTGTCAAACAATACCATGAACTACGCTATGGAGAAACAAACAATGTGATCAAGTTCTTTCAAGAAGAACTGGCCAGATTGGGCAAAATGCTGACTGCCGCCGAGGATTCTTTAATCGAGTACAATATAGAAAACCGCATCATCAACTACGGAGAACAAACCAAACAGGTGGCAAGCATGGACGCCGCTTACCGGATGATGGACAATGATTTGCTTGTCAATTACTCCACCAGTAAGGCGTTGATCGATTTCTATGAATATAAATTAGGTGATGTGGCCAAATTGATCCGTACCAACAATGAGTTTATGGACAAACTCCATCAAATGTCCCAATTGAACACCCAGATCTCAACCATGGAAATCACTCCGGACGAAAAGAACCGGAAAAAGCTGGAAGAACAAAAAAACATGTTAAGTAACGCCGAACAAAACATCAACGATCTCGCCCTGAAACTAAGTGCCGAAGCCGCAAGTACAAACAATGTATCTTATGAGACACTCATCAGCCAGTGGCTTGACCAAATAGTCCTTGCCGAAAAAACTAAAGCCCAAATGGAAGCACGAGATATAATGAGAGAGAATTTAAATGAAGATTTCCTTTATTTCTCCCCCATCGGCGCTACCCTGGGCCGGAAAGAAAGGCATATCGGCTTTGTGGAAAGCAACTATATGTCTACCATGGGAGCCTTGAATGCAGCCATCTTGCGACAAAAGAACCTGGAAATGACCTCGGCTTCATTAAAAATCATGAATCCGCCCCTGTTTCCACTGACCTCCTCCCCCACCAATGCACGCATGATTATACTTGCATCCATACTGGGGACTTTACTTTTCATCATTGGCTATTTTCTGATTATAGAAATACTGGACCGTACCCTTAGAGACAAAATACGTGCAGAACGAATTACCGGAGGAACAGTTATCGGCGCATATCCTAGAGAAAGCAAGTTAAGATACAGACGTTATAATAAAGCCATAAACAAGATGGCCGTCAGGCAACTCAGCACCGCTTTACTGCCTCATCTAAATACACAGGAACAGCGGGTCATCAATCTGTTAAGTACAGAAGAGAAAGACGGAAAGACCCATGTCGCCCGCCTGATAGAGGAATATTGGAGCAGCATCGGCCTAAACGTCCGCCGCATTACATACGATGAAGATTTTCTAAGCGAAGACAGCCAATATGTACAGGCAAACAATTTGAAAGAACTATGTCCCGATCTGGAAAAGGATGAAATACTTCTAATCGAGCACCCGGTCCTGAAAAGCAATCCTCTGCCTCCGGCTTTGTTAAATGAAGCATCCATCAATCTGCTGGTTGTCCGTGCCAACCGTACTTGGAAAAATACGGATCAGGCACTGTATGAGCATTTGTTACAAGTTAAACAAAAAGAAGTACCCCTCCTTTTCTATCTGACACAAGCAGACAGAAATACAGTGGAAGACTTTACAGGACAATTACCTCCTTACACGAACTTTAAGAATATGGAATACAGGCTGTTCCAACTCGGACTGACCGCCATTGAATACAAAGGAAAATAGATAATGATAGCAAAAGAAATAAATATAACCCATACAGGTCAAATTCTGGCCAGCTTCATTATCGGACTGTGCTTATGCCTATGGACAGCCCTCAACATGAAGCCCTCCATAGGAGTTGCAATAGGGTTCATACCTTTTGCCACGCTTTTTATCTTCATATGCATAAACAGACCCGTCATTCTGCTGGCCATCACCTTTATGCTGAATTACCTGATAATGGGAATTAACAGATATCATTCCATCCCTATTGCCATTACCAATATCTTTGATTTGCTCTACGGCATCATGTTGGCCCTTATTCTTCTGAAACAGTTGCAAAGCAATCATCATTTCAGGAAAATACTAAACGTCTATACCTGCATCACATTGGTCTGGCTGCTATATTGTATCATCAACATAGGTAATGGTATAACCGGTGAATTTTACATGGAAGCATGGCTTCGTATTTTAAGACCCTGGGCCTTATACCCTATTCTGACCTGTATTATTCTATCCATACACTGCAATCGCTACACTTTTATCCATTACTTTTTAATACTATGGGGTATCATGACCCTACTGGCTGCCGCAAAAGGATATTGGCAAAAGAACAAAGGTTTTGACAGTACCGAGCTAAGCTGGTTGTGGGCCTACGGAGCACGTACCCATTTTATCCATTCCGGCATCCGCTATTTCTCATTTTTCACTGACGCGGGTCTTTTCGGTGCCAGCATGGGATTATCCTGCACTGTTTTCACGCTTACTTTTTTCTATACAAAGAACCTATTTCTCAGACTCTTCTATTTAATAGTGGGTATGGCAGGATTTTATGGTCTGTTAATATCGGGAACCCGATCGGCCATAGCTGTACCCATTGCAGGGCTGGGGCTCTTTCTGTTCCTGTCTAAAAGTTGGAAAATAGGCATCATCTCCTTTATCCTGCTTGCCGGAGGGATAGGAATGCTGAAATATACCAAGATCGGAGAGAACAATAAATTGATCCGTCGTATGCGTACTGTCTTTGACACAGAGGATCAATCGATGATGGCTCGTTTCGAGAACCAGAAAGCACTGAATGCCTACATGGATGAAATGCCCTTCGGCATAGGCATGGGAGCCATAGACGGGGTAGTTCCTCCCCATAACAAATATTATTTCGTTTCCATCTGTCCTTCAGACTCCAGTCTGGTAGATGTATGGAAACAGATGGGAATAGTGGGGCTGTGTGTGTTCTTGGGTATGCATGCCATTCTATTTCTATCGGGCTCCTACATCCTTTTATTCAAAATCCGAAATCCGGAAATCCGGGGACCGCTGACAGGTATGTTATGCGGTTGTGCAGGCATACTGGTAGCTTCTTACGCCAATATGGTTTATTTCCAGTTTCCTAACGGAATCTTGATTTATTCTTGCTTCACCTTTGTTTTTTTAGGACCTTATTTAGATAAACAATACTCAGAAATACATGGACTACCGACAGCCTGACCTATCCGTCATCACCGTGAACTATAACGGTTTTCACGACACCTGCGAATTCATTGACTCGTGGGCAGCCACTGTATTCTCTGTCAGTTATGAAATGATAGTCATTGACAATGGTTCCACTGCCAATGAAGCCGCCTTGCTACAAAAAACATATCCTTTTATCCAAGCCGTACGCAGTGAGCGGAACTTAGGATTCGCCGGAGGTAACAATCTGGGTATAAACCTTGCAAAAGGAAAATACCTGTTCTTGCTGAACAATGATGTTTGTATGGTCAAAGATGCCATACCCTTGTTGATAAAACGCCTTCTGTCCTCCGACAAGATAGCAGGTGTCTCCCCGTTAATCCGTGATTATGCAGAACCGCACGCCATACAATTTGCAGGATACACCCAACTTTCGCCCATTACCTTAAGAAACAGAGCCATAGGCAAAGGGAAAATAAATAAAGACCACTACCCCGCCCAAAAAACGCCTTATCTGCATGGTGCCGCCATGTTACTGAAAAAAACAATAATAGACAAGCTTAGCCTGATGCCCGAAGAATATTTTCTATATTATGAGGAACTGGACTGGTGCACCTATATCAATAGGGAAGGCTACGAACTATGGTACGATCCCGCTTGCGAAATATGGCACAAGGACAGCAACTCCACCGGAAAAGAAAGTCCGTTGAAATACTATTACCTGAGCAGAAACAGATTATTATATGCCTACCGCAATCTCTTTGACTGGAAACTTCCGGTTTCCATCTTATACCAGACAATGATTGTATGTCCCAAAAACATACTGACCGCCTTGGGAAAAGGAAAGAAAGCCATAGCCAAAGCACATTGGGAGGGAACAAAAGCATTTTTCAAACTTAGAAACAAAGACAAACAGCCATGATATTTCTAGCATACATAGAACTACTACTTTTCGCGATATGTGCCTTTACTGTTTTTTACCTGCTGGTGTACGCCATAGCGGCAACAGGCAACCGCACCGACAAATATTCCGAATCAAGAGTAAAACACCGTTTCGCCATTCTGATACCGGCCTATCAGGACGATGACTACATACCCTATACCGTCAAATCATTTCTGCAACAAGAATATCCTATAGACTGCTATGACATTATCGTCATTTCAGACCACCTGAAGCCGGAAACAAACAGACAGCTGGCACAATATCCCATCACCCTGTTGCAAGCCAGATTCAAGAAAAGTTCAAAAATGAAATCTGTCAAAGCTGCAATGTCACAATTACAAGAAGGACAATACGATATCGTTTTAATCATGAATGCGGACAATGTAGTGGACACCAACTTTCTTGAAGTTGTCAACAATACGTATGCCAGCGGCTCCAATGCCATCCAAACCCATCGCATCTATCAGGAAAGACCCAGCAATGTCAGCATATTGAATGCCATCACCGACGAGATAAACAATTCCATTCTTCGTGCGGGGCATGTCAATTTGGGACTTTCAGCTTCGCTGAACGGCTCCGGAACCGCAATAGACTTCACTTGGTTCAAAGAAAACATCCGTCATTTAAAAGACGATGACGATGAAAAAGTCATCGAATCCCTGCTGCTCCGCGAACGGATATATGTGGAATATTTAAATAATACCCATGTATATGCCTTGAAGAATAGTGGAAAGAAAAAATTCTATACCCAACATAGCACTTGGATTAAAACCCAATATTATTCCCTGTTCACCAATATCGGTAATCTGCCCGGCGCCATTTTAAGTGGAAAATTTGATTATGCCGACCGTATTCTGCAATGGTTCATTTTCCCTCGCACCATCCTGCTAGGTATCCTCCTCCTGTTCAGTTTCCTGTCCGTATACTTCCACTGGAGCGCCTGCCTAAAATGGTGGGGATTATTACTCACTTTCTTATTGACTATGGCAATAGCCACTCCAAACTACTTGGTGGACAGCAAATTCAACAAAGCCATGAAAGCTATCCCCTTTCTGGCGGCAGGCATGATATTCAATATGCTTTTAAGAAAGAAAAAATAAAAGCCCCATGCTATCGGAAATTATACATATCATGGAATATACGCTATATATCTACCTTTCCGTCAGTGTGGGGTATATAGTCCTGTTTTCTGCCGCCTCTCATTTCTTCAAACAAAAGAAATATCCCGCGACTACTGTCCGGCAACGTTTTATCATCCTTGTTCCCGCCTATAAAGAGGATGCGGTCATTCACGCCTGCGTCACTTCCGTTCTGCGCCAAACTTATCCGGCAGAGCTTTACGACCTGATAGTCATATCCGACCACATGCGTCCCGAAACCAATGCCTCACTGCGCAAAGAACGCATCGGCTTGATAGAACTGCATGAAAAGGAAAGTTCCAAGGCAAAAGCCCTGCGCATTGCAGCAGAAACCATCACAGACCAGCCATACGATTATGTCCTCATACTGGATGCCGATAATCTGATCTCACCCTGTTATCTTCAAGAACTGAATAAGGCAGTTTCACAGGGTATAAAAGCCATACAGACACACCGCAAAGCCAAAAATATGAATACAGACATAGCCCTATTGGATGCCGCCATCGAAGAGATGAACAATTCCATCTTCCGCAAGGGACACATCCGGCTGGGATTTTCATCTGCCCTTACCGGCTCCGGAATGGCTTTCGATTTCCGATGGTTTGTCCGGAACATCATCCATACCCATAGTACGGGCGAAGACAAAGAACTGGAAGAACTCCTGCTCCGTCAAGGCATTCACATTGAATATATAGACACCCTAGAAACATTGGACGAAAAAGTCCGGCAACCGGATGCCTTGCGTAACCAGCGCCGCCGCTGGATAGCCACCCAGCTTTTCCTTGCATTAAAAATGGGACGTAACCTCCCCACAGCCTTACTGAACGGAAACGGAGATTATCTGCTGAAAACCCTCCAAGCCTTTATCGCCCCCCGCAGCATTCTGTTGGCGCTCATCGGATTCTTTTCATGTGTTCTCTGCATTTTCTCTCCGGCTTCTTCCATAAAGTGGTGGATTTTGCTTATCTTGCTGAACGGTGCGTTATACCTGGCCATTCCGTCCAATATGAGATATAAATACATGAGCAGAATCCTCAGGCAGACACCTTATTTTGTAATCATTATGCTTCTCAACTTGTTTCACTTGAAAGGAATGGCACAGAAGTTCAACCATACACAGCATGGATAGAATTATGAATATAAAAGAGTACTTACAGCAACACCCGCAATGGAAAAAACGGATACACGGTTTCATCATGCATCCGGTAAAGACACGCCCCTATTGGTGGATACGCGTATGGCAGCCTTTCTACATAAAAAAAGGCCGGGGCTCAGTCATTTATTCCAGTGTACGGAAAGACCTTCCACCGTTCCACCTGTTCCAGATGGGAAAATATTCGGTAGTGGAAGATTTCTCCTGCTTGAACAATGCCGTAGGCGACATCGTAATCGGCGATTATTGCCGGATAGGACTCGGCAATACGGTCATCGGTCCCATCCGGATAGACAACGGGGTCAATATTTCACAAAACGTAGTCCTGATAGGATTAGATCACAATTACCAGGATATCACTCAAGGCATCATCGAACAAGGTATCACCACTTCTCCTATCCACATCGGAGAACATACCATCATAGGAGCCAACGTGATTGTACTGCCCGGAATCACCATCGGCAAACATTGTTTTATCGGTGCCGGGTGTGTGGTTACCCAAAACATACCCGACTTTTGTGTCACGGTAGGAAATCCCGCACGCATTATCAAACGCTATAACCCTCAATCACAAACATGGGAAAAAATATAAAAATATTAGTATGTGCCCATAAGGACAGCCGGCTACCACAGCATGAGTACTTCTGTCCCATACAGGTGGGGGCCTCCCTAACCAGTGCCCGATTCTTCCCTGTACTAGATAACACAGGAGATAATATATCCGATAGGAATCCTCACTTTTGTGAACTAACCGCCCATTATTGGGCTTGGAAAAATCTAAAGTGTGACATTATAGGGCTCAATCATTACAGGCGCTTCTTTGATTTTCATCGCCCGTTTCCGGCTTTTTCACCAGACAGGAGTTTCATCAACATAGATTCATTTCTAAAAGAAACTTACCGATTTCCTGATTTAGAAACCTTATTAAATGATTATGACATCATCCTCTCTCCCAAGCGTCATTATCCCTATAACGTCGCTACACAATACGCCATATTCCATCTAGTCAATGACCTCAATTTGCTGAAAGAAGTCATTCAACACCTCACACCCGAATATGCTGAAGCTTTTCATACATTCATGTATCACTGCAATGCCTATTCCGGATATAATATGTTCATCACCGGACGGAAACATTTTGACGAATACTCCCAGTGGCTATTCAGCGTATTGTTTGAATTAGAAAAACGGGTAAAACTGTCCGCCTATCCGGATCAGGCACGTCTGTTCGGCTATTTATCAGAAAGATTGATCAATGTCTATTGCATAAGGCACCGGTTAAAGATAAAGTATGTTCCCGTCATCATGCCCTTGGAAGAAACGTTTCAGAATCCGAGCAACCTGCTTTATACGCTTCGCCGACTAAAGAATGATCTTATTTATAAACTCACAGAATTATAAGTTATGCCGTTGGTTTCTGTCATCATCCCTATATACAATACAGAAAAATTCCTGCCTTTGTGTATCAACAGCGTCTTAAACCAGACACTGACAGACATTGAAGTACTGCTGGTTAATGACGGAAGTACGGACGGAAGCGGGAAAATATGTGACGAATACGCCTGCAAGGACCAACGAATACAGGTAATACACACTCTGAACCAAGGAGTCAGCCATGCACGAAACCAAGGACTGGAAACCGCAAAAGGAGAATATATAGCTTTCATGGATAGCGACGACTGGATAGAAACGGATATGATAGCCACTCTTTATCAACTTATCCGGACAAACGAAGCCGGTCTGGCTACTTGCGGATATATCATTGAAAATGAAGATGGTCGTCCGATTTACCACATCAACGAAGTGAAATCCGGCAAATTAACCCAGTGGGAGGCCATTCACTCCCTGTTTAACGACAGGCATTACAAATACAAAGGAAACTTATGGGATAAATTATATCATAAAGAAATCATTGACAAACATCACCTAAAATTCAATGAACATATTTATTATAATGAAGACAGGCTCTTTATTTTTCAATACCTGAGCCACTGCCAATCAGCCGCATACACCACTTCCCCCTATTATCACTATGTCACAAGAAAATCAAGCGCCATGAACCTGTCGCAAAAAAACTACACCCCCAAACTGTGCACTTTCATGGATGCATTCGACCTGATGACTTCACTTTCGGCCACATTCCCCACCTATATTCTACGTGCTTTGTCGGCCGATTACATAAAAAGTTCGTTCTTGTTCTATACCCAACACTCACGGGAAATCCCCTTCAATGAATTATGGGACAGAATGCTAAGAATCAGAAAAAACAATTATATACATCTTCCACTTTCTCTAAAAATAAAGTATGCGCTATATGGCATCAGACTTATCCTGCGGGCATGGCTCAAGTGAAAAGACCAATTTACTGCTTACTTAACACGCACCCGTTTTATCTTTCCATGCACCCACAACAAGGCACAGACCAATTTGTATGCCATCTGATGAAGGCCCGCAGTTTTATTCAGTTCGGGAATCAGTTCCAATAAAGGAGATTCCACCTTTTCCAGTCTTATATAATCCTTCATCATTCTATCCGGAAACAGTTCCTTATACACCCGCTTTCTTTCCATATCTCTTGTTCCGGTATCCGTTTCACTGACCCCTCCGGGTACAAACCTACAAACGATGGAACGAATATTGCGGAACGTCGCATTGTTGAATATCAAGGTCTGAATATAAAATTTCCAATCGGATACAATCTTATAACTCTCGTCATACCTGTTTTCATCAAAAAGTTCTTTACGGAAGAATGAAGCCTGATGCAATACAGTTCCCCGAATCAAATCCATCAGCGTTATATCCTCCTTATGAAATCCCCACACCTCTGTGCCATGCACTATTTTTCCAACAACAATATCGCTGTCCAATGAAGGTGTCACCTCCTGCAACACACCATTGTTATAAAATTCATCACCGGAATTCATAAAGTTCAAATACTCTCCATGCGCCTGTAAAACTCCTTTATTCATGGCATGATAAATACCCTTGTCCGGCTCCGATACCCAATAGTCCACTTTACCGGCATACTCTTTTATCACTTCAATACTTCCATCCGTAGACCCTCCGTCAATAATAATATACTCAAAATCCCTAAAAGACTGGCCGACCACACTTTCTATGGTTTTCCTCAACCCTTCTTTATTATTATAATTAATGGTTATAATCGAAAATTTTCTTTGTGACATAATTTTCCGCTTTTTACAATCTAAAGTTTCCATTCGTCATCCAGACTGAGCGATTTCTCAAATCCGACATACAGAGGCACAATCCGGCTGACATTCGAAGTATAAGTACCGATAAAAAATGAAGAATGGATCAGAATATCCATATCCAACAGCATATTCAACGTATCTATATATCTACTTTTTTTATCCTTTGTATTAAACAAAGACTCGTCAAATCCTGTTTGTGTCACAGCTGTGTTCCAGTAAACATTAAATCCTTCGGCAACCAGTACGGATTTCAACTTATCCGTCACAGAACCATCATCCGTAGCTATAAACACATTACGGCTGATATGCTTCTTCCCTTTAACAGCATCAATATAAAGAGACAAACCAAGTTCCTTCATCTCACGGGAAACTATCTTATCTCCCCGCCTTATATGTACCGCTATGTAATCTACCGGCAAATTCATCTCGCTTTTCCTTTTTTCTATATAGCCGGTTGTCTTTTCATTAAATTTTAATATTTTCCGCAAGGCAGAACCATAATCATTTCTGATATCTTCCAGTTTCTCCAGAAAATCCTCCGATCTCATTTTTAGAAAGACCTCATTCCCTAGTTCCGTTTCCGGATGAAATAACAGATATATCCTATTCATTATATAGAAAATATAATACCGGAAAAAAGCGGACGGATTATAATAGATATTTCCCCACCAAGGTTTCCCCTTTTTATAAACAATATATTGCGAACACATCACCCCGTTACAGTTTGGCAAGACCGATTCGAAATAATCACTCCAGCCTTTCTCTACCCTTGCATTCCAGTTCCTTGTATTGACAGTCAGCTCTTCCTGATTATAGTCCGCATAGACCAATGCCAAAGCAAGGTTAGACAACTCTGAGAACAACCCTCTTCCAGTCAAACTATATACGATTCTTTTTTTCTCCATCTCCATAATAGAACATAATGATCAAACTTTTATATCCTCCAATCCGATAAAGCCGTTGGACGTTTGTGTCAGTGCATGCCCGAATCCACTTTGAAACCCCTCACATTCCAGCAAACAGCAACGAACTGCTTTCAAATAATATTCCACCATAGGATGATGTATAAACAAATCTGCCTGCAGGACACCTTTACTCAGCACAGGCGGAAGCTCTATACGCCTCTCGATGCAAAAATCCCCTTTAGGTAAATGACTGATACTCCCGTAATAATGTCCCGGAGCATAAGTAGCATAAGGCACTTCCGTCCTGCTCTTCAAAACCAGCATTACATCATACATCATATCCTCTTCAGAATATCCCTGTATTTTCACAGTCAGAAAATTCTGACCTCCATGAATAGTGGAAGAGGCACATTCCGTTCCGTTTATCTCAATGCAATCTATATGAAGCGTATTTTTCGTCCAACCCACATAATCTATAATTTTACTTTTCCGGACCGTCCCTTTCTCTTTCAAGTAATAATCGATGGCAGAATGAACCGTCCCTTGATAAACCGCGGTACCATTTTCCAAGCATATTCCTTTTGTACACAAACTTCTTACCGCTGCCATGTTATGACTGACAAACAAGACTGTCCGTCCCTCTCCTTTCGACACATCCTGCATCTTGCCAATAGCCTTCTTTTGGAATTCCGCATCTCCCACTGCCAACACCTCGTCCACCACCAGAATTTCCGGCTCCAGATGGGCGGCGATAGCAAATCCCAACCGCACGGTCATACCCGAAGAATAACGTTTCACTGGAGTATCGATATATTTCTCCACACCGGCGAAAGCCACAATCTCATCCAACTTGCGGGTAATCTCCGCCTTGGTCATCCCCATGATGGAACCATTCATATAAATATTCTCCCGTCCTGTCATTTCGGGATGAAAGCCTGTACCCACTTCCAGCAAAGAGGCAATACGCCCCCGTGCACGGATACAACCGGCAGTAGGAGAAGTCACCCGCGAAAGGATTTTCAACAAAGTGGACTTTCCCGCACCGTTCTTACCTATAATACCCAGCACTTCACCTTCCTCCACATGGAAATTAATATCTTTCAACGCCCATACAAAATCTCCCGTCGCTTTCTTGGAACGGTCATTCTCTTCCCCGATTCTGAGATACGGGTCCTCCTTTCCACGGATCCGCGCCCACCAACGATTCAAATCACGGCTCAGCGTGCCGGTTCCGATGCTTCCCAATGCATATTGCTTGCTGATATTCTGAAACTCTATCGCTATTTTTCCCATTCTGTCCCTTCTTTTAAATCACATCCATGAAACTACGTTGCACTCTATTAAAAGTCACCATCCCCCAAAGCATTATCACCACTGTAAACACCAACGTGTAGCCTAAGTGGAACCAACTGAAAGTCCCCACCCCCAAGAATCCGAATTTAAATGTTTCGATAAGGGAAGTCAGCGGGTTCGCCACAATGATCCACATATACTGCTCATGACTCTGCCTCATCACGGACAAAGGGTAAATAACCGGAGTGGCATACATCCACAACTGTACCCCGAAAGTAATCAAGAAACGCAAGTCACGGTACTTGGTCGTCAAGGAGGATATCAATAATCCGAACCCCAAACCAAGTCCTGCCAACATGAGCAGCAGCAAGGGAGCCAACCAAGCATATCCGTTGACCATCAACGAATATCCGTTGCACAAATAGTAAATATAAATTAAAACGAACAATCCGAACTGAATGCCCATCTTTATCATGCAAGATATAACGATGGACAAGGGTACCACCAGACGAGGGAAATATACTTTTCCAAATACATTCTGATTGGCGTTGAACGTATCCGAACAGCGGCTTAAACACTCCGAGAAATAATTCCAGCAAAGTAAGCCCGCCATATAAAACAGCGGTTGGGGAAGTCCGTCGGTAGGAATACCGGCAATACCGCCAAAAACAAACATGAACATGACGGTAGTAAGCAGTGGCTGGATAACAAACCATAACGGTCCTAAAACAGTCTGTTTATAAAAAGTGACGATATCCCGTCTGATATACATTACCAGCAAATCCCTATAGAGCCATACCTCTTCCAGATCCAACCGGAACAAACCGGACCGAGGCTTGATCACAATATCCCATTTTTCCTGTTCATCTTGTACCATACACTACTTTTTTTAGTAAATTATTCCAACTGTCACATACCTTCTCTATATGAAATGTATCAGCATACTCCACCGCCTTATTTCCCATCCATTCCCAATCCGTCCGATCAGCCATATACGACATACAACCGGCCAGCTGAGCTATATTCCCTGTTTCAAAAAGAACGGCCATATCTTTGTCTTTCAACAACTCGCGCGTTATCGGTAAATCAGATGCAATAACAGGTAACCCGTGCGCCATAGCCTCTATCATCACCAGGCCGAATCCCTCCCAACGGGAACTCAGCACATACATACTGGAATGTGCATAATACTCCTGCACCTCTTTCGTGAAAGGATGCAGCGCGATGCTCTTTTCCAATTCATATTCATTGATCAATGAACGGTAAAGCGCTTCCTCAGGACCCTCCCCCACAATTTCCAGTGTCCAGTCCGGATGAGTTTTCACAAAAACAGAAAAAGCTTTTATTAAAATATCAAATCCTTTATGTCCGAATGAAAAACGACCGACCGCCAAAATCCTTCTATATTCCTTCTTTCCCCGACCTTTAGGCAGTACAGTCAGAGGATTGTATATCACCTCGCAGCACAGGTTCATTTTCCGAAAGAAACAACCGGCATCTGCATGACTTAAAACCACCCTCTCGTCCAATTTCCCCATCTGGACTTGAAAAAAGCAATCCAATCCCGGCAAATAGGGAGTTTCTTTCTCAAAGAATGCTTCATAAGAATTATGCAGCCACCCAACAGTCTTTGTCCGGATCCGGCTCTTTACAGCAGAGAGGTGCAGAGCCATAAAAGCATGTACCCCGATGACTACATCACATTGCCGGGCATTTATTTTCCTTGCCAATGTCCGTTTATAAGAAGAAGGGAAAAAACTGGCAGCATACCATTCTGAAGTCAGCCGGGTATGAGGCAACCCATGTTTATATAAAAAACTATAGCCTTTACATAACAAACGCTCGATGAAAGAGGAGGCGGAATAAGAGAAAGAATCAAACCGCACGGTACTTTCGGCATATCCGTACATCGACAAGTCCGTACAAGTATCCGTGGTCAGTATCGTGACTTCATGTTTTCCGGACAAAGCCTTGGCTATTTCAGCCAACACACGCTGTACTCCGCCGAAACTGAAGACAGTATCACAATAAAATAATATTCTCATGGAATTTAGATTACACTCTTTCTTCGCAAAGATACAATAAAGAAATGAAAATAAATGCGGAATGAAGAAAGAATATCATATAATACAAAGCAGGTATCTGCGGCACGTACATACGTATAGAGCGGCACGTACATATGTGAAATCCTGCTCCCCCAAAAACAACAGGTCAAATAAAAAAAAGACCTTGTTCTTTTTTAAAAAGATGGCGAGCTTTTTTAAAAACCTCCTGATCTTTTTACTGCCACCGGAAATTTGCCATATTCCATAGAGGTCCCCCCCCTTCAGACACACTTTTTGCAAAGAAAAAGCCTGAGAACATCCTACTTCATATTAAATCGGAACAACTTATAAAAAAGGATATATTACTGATAACAAATAGATTATATGAAATTCTGCTCCAAAAAACAGTGAGGGCATGAGAGCATAAGTGAGAGTTACATTTTTTACCATCACTATACAAATAGTTCATAAACAACCAGTTGTGCACACAATGAGGGCATGAGGGCATTATCACCCCGAATTTCCAGTGAAAGATTCTCATACTCATCGAGATATTATCAAGATAATGCATGATGCTGAATATAAATCAATATCTTTGCAAAAAGAAGAAGAATGACAAAGAACACAAGTTACCATTACAGCATCATTATTCCGCACAAGAATACCCCCCGTCTTCTGGAACGCTGTCTGTGCTCAATTCCCACTTGGGATGAAATTCAAATCATTATCATTGATGACAACAGCAACTCCGAATCTGTCGATTTTTCTCATTTTCCGGGAAACGGCAGAAAAAATACGGAAATCCTGTTCACTAAAGAGGGAAAAGGGGCAGGATACGCACGGAACATAGGACTCTCCCACGCCCGTGGCAAATGGATTATCTTTGCAGATGCAGACGATTTCTTTACAGCCGATTGTTTTACTATCTTAAACGAATACATGGACAGCCCCCATGAAGTCATCTATTTCAATGTACGTTTTGTCATGTCCGACAATCCGTCCCAAGAAAGCCGACGCGGAACTTACTATACCAACTTCTTCAATGATGTAAACCCGGAAAACAAACTGCGATACCAATCTCAAGTTCCTTGGGGCAAAATGATAAGGCGCAGCTTCCTGTCAACATTCCACATTCAATTCGATGAAACAAGAATAGCCAACGATGTGTATTTTTCATGCCTTGTCGGCATATATGCCCCCAAAGTAACCACAGACAGAAGAATCATTTATTATTGTACCGAATCCGGCCAGTCCCTTGCTATGTCCAAACAAGACCGCGAGAGTTTAATCATACGGTTTAACGCAAGCATGAAATGCAACAGACTGTTGCGACAAGAAAAAATCCACTATTACCTGTCACCACTTCCGTGGTGTATCCCTTCGGCAAAAACAAAAGAATGGCTCCCCGCCAAATACTTTTTTGAATACCTGTTTTTCTTCCGCCTGCAAGCATTCAAAGAATTATATTATGCTTTTTCCGCTATCCTGTCACATATGAATGAGCCGGCTACAAAAGAAACCGACAACCAATGTAACAAGAAGACTACCAACCTAAGGGAATAATATTCATTACACAAGAAGATTCAACGGTACAACCTTCCCCATATCTTATAATACAATTTGATCAGATTAGCGTATTTATACAATATGTGATGTCTGTAAATCCCCCAATTCAAAAGCAGAGAAAAAGGATAGAACAAATTCAATTCGTACAAAACCTCCATAGGCCGGAACTCTCTGCAATGCTTCCTTATCAGATTTCTTTTAAACTTATCTATCGCATCATTACTTTCCCTTGTAACCCCTATTACAGCAGCATTATACACCACCGGCATCAACTTGTTCAAAATGAAACAGATATTTTCAGCATACAATTCCTGTTCCATGTGCTCATTAAAAACAGTCAAGATAAAAATAAAATCCTTTGCCGGCTTGTCAAAGTCCGTTTTCGCCTTATTCATGGTTGAGAAAGGATTTGAACGCCTGTAGAAATAAGTAAAAGAATTGACGGAAGCAAACGTTTCCACCTTTTTATACAGAAAATAGCACCACAAAAAGTCCTCAAACAAAATGCCCGTCCTGAAATAAATGGCATTCTCTGTCAGCACCTCCTTTCTGATCAATCTGTTGACCGGAGTGGATGTTATTTTCGAATCCAGAAACAGCTTGTTGATACGTATCCGTCCTTCCGTATATCTTTGCAAATCACTGTTTTTGTTTTCCATCCCTTCTGAATAAGAATCCCCCTGCACCAAGTCAATCCCCGGATGTCTTTTCGTTTCCTCCCATAATTTCTCCAGACAATTCTCATAAAGCATATCATCCGAATCTATAAAAAAAAGATAACCACCCCGGGATAGTTCTATTCCCTTGTTCCTTGCTGCAGAGACTCCTTCATTCCTCTCATTTCTCACGATCCTAAAACTGATGTTCCCTTTATATCCGGCCAGCTTTTCCTCTATCAGGCGCATACTGTTATCCGGAGAGCAATCATCAATGATGATACACTCAAAACAATCAAAAGTTTGGTTGATTATGGAATCAAGACATTCTGATACGTATTTTTCCACCTTGTAAACCGGCATCACCACCGTTATCTCTTTCATCATTATCTGCTAATCATTATAAAATGCAATATTCGCAAAAACAAATGATACTCACAACATTCCAAAGACTTTAATTACTAAATAGCCCCATCTTCATCCATTGAAACCCACTTTTTACTCCGAATACAGCCGACATTCCATAAAAAAACGGATATGGACAGGAATTTCAACAACTTCTTATTGGATATATAAAAAGAATACACTATTTTTACGGAAAAACAAACCAGGGGAATGAAAATAGTATATGTATACGACTCCATAGCCCGTATAGGAGGCATGGAACGGATTTTAACGGATAAGATGAATTACGTGGCCGAAATTTATGGGCACGAGGTCTATCTTATCACTTCTTCCCAAGGCAATCATCCTTTTTCTTTCCCGTTATCCCACAAAGTGGAACATATCGATCTGGATACAAAGTTTCATTTGCAATACCAGCATCCGCTTCTCGAACAATTGAGAGTGGGATGGACTTTGAACCATAAATTCGAACAAAAATTAAAAAAAGAGATCAAGCTCATCAATCCCGATATCATATCAGGAAATACCAGTTTCAAAGCGGATTTGATCTGTAAATTAGACTGCAAGGCAAAGAAAATCATTGAATCGCATTGCGCCAAAATATACACCCGGATACCTGCAAACCGCAAAAAGAGTTTTTTTAAAGATATAAAAGACAGATACGTCAGCTACCAATGTTTCCGTGATGTAAAACGATACAGCGATGCTATAGTCACACTGACACAAGGAGATGCCGCCATGTGGGGACAACATCCGAATATACATATCATTCCGAACACCACCTCTATTGATATACAAACAATCAGCTCCTGTGAGGCTCCCCGTGTAATAGCGGCAGGCAGACTGACCTGGCAAAAAGGATTCGACAGACTGGTTGACGCATGGAATATCGTGCAGAAACGCCACCCCGACTGGATACTGGATATATTTGGTGAAGGATTTTATAAGGATAGCTTAACCCGGCAGATTAAAGACAGAAAGCTGGAACACTCCATCACAATTCATCCTTTTACACAAAACATAACGCAAGAATACCTGAACAGTTCCATTCTGGCCCTAAGCTCCAATTACGAAGGTTTTGGACTGGTCTTGATCGAAGCCATGAGTCTGGGTGTTCCTTGTGTTTCTTTCGACTGTCCTTTCGGTCCATCGGAAATCATCAGAAACCAGGAAGACGGACTCCTCGTCAAAAACGGAGATATACAAGGATTTGCCAACGCTCTTTGCCACTTGATAGAACATGAAGCAGAAAGAAAAGCTTTTGGCAAAAGAGCTAAACAAAATATAACACGCTACTCACTCCGAAACATCATGCCGCAATGGGAAATGTTGTTTCATAAACTGACTGAAAAATGACCATCGTTTATCTATACACAGCACTATGCACCGTGGGAGGCGCAGACCGGAGCATCATCCAAAAAGCGAACTATCTGGCTGACGAAATGCATCAGGATGTATTTATTATCACAGATTCACAAAAAGAACGCCCGCCCGTTTTCCCGATATCTCCCAGAATCAGGCACATTGACATAGGAATTGATTTTGACAGACAATATCATCACAACCTGTTAGTAAGAGGATATTATTATTTTACCCTGATGCACCTGTACAGAAAGAAGCTGGAGTATTGGCTGAAAACCTTGAAACCGGATATTGTCATCAGCACATTGGGCCGAGAATTGGATTTTCTGACACAACTGGATGATGGAAGCGTAAAAATAGGAGAATCCCATATAGCCAAACCATACACTCGTAACCTGCATCTGATGGAACAACGGGGATTCCCATACAAGCAAATCGCACGGCATTGGAGAAAGAAACAGGAGGAGGCTGTAAAAAAACTGGATGCGCTGGTTGTTCTGACACAACATGATGCGGATAATTGGAAAGAAGTGAAGAAGGCTTGTGTCATACCGAACTTCTTACCTTTCTCACCCGAAAAAGGGAGTTCCTGCCTGGAGAAAAGAATCATCAGCATAGGAAGATACAGCGAACAGAAGGGGTATGACCGCCTGATTGAAGCCTGGATCAAAGTCAATCGGAAGCATCCCGACTGGCATATCCGCATTTACGGAGAAGGACAGGATAGGAACAGCCTGCAAGAGCTTATTGAAAAGCATCATATAGAAAACAGTTTTTCACTATGCCCTCCGACAAAAAGCATTCAAGAAAAATATCTGGAAAGTTCCATATACGTCATGAGTTCACGATTTGAAGGATTACCGATGGCACTTCTGGAAGCGATGGCATGTGGTGTTCCCTGCATTTCATTCGACTGCCCGTACGGACCTGCCGAGATTATCACTCCGGAAGAAGACGGAATACTGGTGAAGAACGGAAACACGGACGAACTGGCTGACGCGATATGCCGGCTGATAGAGGATACGGACAAACGCATACGGATGGGAAAGCAGGCCCAAAAGAATATCCAACGTTATTCACGCGAAGAAGTGATGAAACTGTGGGATGAACTATTCAACACCTTAACAACTGCCCGACCATGAATATCATCTACCTCCTTTTCCACGGACTATCCCCTTACAGCGGCATTAGTAAAAAGATCTTGCATCAGGTTAAAGGCTTTGAAGCATGTGGACACCGGGTAAGTTTATGCACATACAGCATAGCAGATAACGGCCACCGGGTAAGGATGATAAACAATGAAATAATAGAAGACTACGGAACAGGCAAACCGGCTGCGGCGAAAAGAAGAGTTTCCTACCAATGCATATACCGCTATGCTGTAACACATCAAGTGGAATTAATCTATGTACGCTCTTTCCATAATGCAAATCCGTTCACTATCCGGCTGTTCAGCAAACTGAGGAAAGCCGGAATTAAAATAGCGATGGAAATACCTACCTATCCTTACGACAGCGAATACGCCGGTTTTCCACTGGTCACACGCCTGGGGATACAAGTGGATAAAGTATTCCGAAAGACATTGGCAAAACACGTGAACGCCATCGTCACTTTCTCAGACTATCACTGTATATTCGGCCAACGTACCATTCAGATATCCAATGGAGTTGACTTTGATTCCATTCCGCTGAAAAAGACGGTTTCTAAAAATACCTCCGTCATTCATCTACTAGGAGTGGCCGAAGTACATTATTGGCACGGTTACGACCGTCTGATAGAGGGTTTGGGCAAATATTACCAAGACCCGGCAAACACAACCGTATTTTTCCACATCGCAGGAGGTATATGGAAATCCGAAATGCATGATTCACAACACGCTCCCGGATTTTATGAACTTATCAACAAATATCATATAGAAAAATATGTCATCTTCCACGGACAAAAAATGAACGAGGAACTAGACGAATTATTCAACGAAGCAGACTTTGCCATCGGCAGTCTGGCACGCCACCGCAGCGGCATCGACAAAATCAAAACATTAAAAAACAGAGAATATGCAGCACGGGGAATACCTTTTGCATATTCAGAAACAGATGAAGACTTTGACAAGATGCCTTATATACTGAAAGTTCCGGCCGACGAAAGCCCCATAGATATCCACCGGCTTATCCGGTTCTATATGGAACTGGATCTGTCTCCTCGTAAAATAAGGGATTCCATTAAAAACCTGTCATGGAAAGAACAGATGATGAAAGTAATAAACAACCTGTAATACTCCCGCCTATGATCCGAATCGCCTATTGTACCCCCTCTCTCCATATCCCCGGAGGAGTGGAAAGGGTACTGACCACCAAAGCCAATTATCTGGCGGAGAATGGTAATTATGACATATATATTTTGCTGACTGACGGAAAAGGCAAGCCTCCCTGCTATACTTTATCGCCTAAAGTAAAAATCATCCAACTGGATATAGATTTTGAAGAATTATGGGAACTCCCTCTTTGGAAAAAAGTGCCGGTTTATCTGAAAAAACAAAGAATATACCGACGCAAGCTCTCTGCCGCCTTGTCTCACCTCAAACCGGACATCACAGTTTCTTTGTTACGACGGGAAATAAACTTTATCACTTCCCTCAAAGATGGAAGCAAAAAGATAGGGGAGCTACATGTAAACCGGAAAAACTATCGTAACTTTGAAAAGAACGAAAGCAACTTCATCAAGGAACTTTTTGCCAAATTATGGATGAAAAGTCTGGTGAGGCATTTAAAAAAGCTGGACAAGTTCGTTGTACTGAGTGAGGAAGACAGAGCAAACTGGCCCGAACTGCAAAATGTAAAAGTTATCAGCAACCCTCTACCCTTTCAATCCGGAACATTCAGCGACTTGAACAATAAACGGATAACCGCAGCCGGAAGATATACTTATCAAAAAGGATTCGATTTGTTACTGGAAGCATGGAGCAAAGTCTGTAACCGGCATCCGGACTGGGAATTACATATATATGGCAAAGGAGACAAGACTACATATCAAGTACTGGCCGGAAAATGGAAATTAAAGAACCTTTTTCTTGAAAATGCAACCCCGGATATGCTCTGTAAATACCATGAAAGTTCTATCTTTGTATCAAGTTCCAGATTTGAGGGATTCGGAATGGTCATAGCGGAAGCAATGGCGTGCGGAGTACCTGCCGTGTCATTCGCCTGTCCGTGCGGACCTAAAGACATCATCCGGGACGGGGAAGACGGACTATTGGTCGAAAATGGAAAAACAGAAGAACTGGCCGAAAAAATAAATTATCTGATTGAGAACGAACAAATAAGAAAAGAAATGGGGAAAAAAGCCCGCATCAATGTACAACGTTTTGCTGAAGATGTAATAATGCAACAGTGGATTCAGCTATTCAACAACTTATTAAACGGAACAAAACAATGAAAACAGATTCCCCCTACGACAGAGGAGACATCCATATAAATAAAAACGACAAAGTGCTGGAGATAGGTCCGGGCCATAATCCGACATATCGCTCCAACGTGATAGTCGAAAAATTTATTGACACCAATTACCACCGCTGCGGTGACGTGAAAATATACCCGCATCAGACCTTTGTACATGCCGATGGAGAAAAACTGCCATTCAAAGACAAGGAGTTTGACTACGTAATATGCAATCAGGTATTGGAACACGTGGAACATCCCGAAGCTTTTGTCAAGGAATTATGCAGGGTAGCCCGACGGGGATACATAGAAACTCCCAGTCTGCTGGGCGAATACTTGTTTCCCAAAAAATCACATAAATGGGTTATATTGGATATAGACAACAAACTGGTCTTCTATGAAAAAAACAAGATGCCGGGAAACTATGAAAACGACTATGGAGAATTATTCCTGAATTATCTGCCTTTCCAATCCCTCCCCTACAAACTGCTGTGGCTGACGGAAGGAGATATAACCTTGAACCGTTATGAGTGGAAAGATGAAGTGGAGATACTAGTCAATCCCGAAGATGAATACTACTCCTCTTTCTTTCTCAACAAATGGAACCGGGAAATGGTGGAGAAACTATATCCCCGCCGTTCCGCCCTGACGGAAATGAAGAAGATGATTCAAGCCCTGTTCTATATCCTCAAAAACAAATTCAAATCACGATTCAGTAATCACCGGAATCCGGTCACACTGTCCGAATATATAAAAACGCATGAAGTGGTACGCTGACTATTTATCCATCTATGACAAGCCTTTCACCCAAGCCCCACAAGCGGTTATCAACCAAGTGAAAGACAAGATCCGGCAGCTTGCAACTCATGCTCCGCTGGTTTCGGTGGTCGCCATCGCCCATAATGAAGAAAAGAGGATATTGAGCTGCCTGTGGTCTTTATGTGAAAACCAACATAACTATCCTGTAGAAATACTAGTCATCAATAATCATTCTACCGACCACACCGAAGAGGTACTAAAAGAATTAGGAGTCACCTACTTCAATGAATACCAGAAAGGTCCCGGTTTTGCCCGGCAATGCGGACTGAACCATGCCCGGGGGAAGTATCATCTCTGCATAGACGCCGATACACTTTATCCGCCCCAGTACATCAGTACCATGATAAAGGTCTTACAGGACAAAGAAGTGGCAGGTGCATACGCCCTGTGGAGTTTTCTTCCTAATGAACATCATTTAGGACTTTTCTTCTATGAGACACTACGTGATCTCTATTTGAAAATACAAAATCTGAACAGACCGGAGCTCAATGTACGTGGAATGGCTTTTGCCTTCCACACGGAGACAGCCCGGAAAGAAGGATTCCGGACAGACATACTCCGCGGAGAAGACGGCTCCCTGGCACTGGCATTGAAAAAATACGGAAAATTAAGATTCGTCACCGCCCGCAAAGCCCGTGTCCTTACCGGCTATGGCACTATTTCGGCCGACGGATCCCTGTTCAGCAGTTTCAAAAAACGAGCCATAAAAGGTTTAAGAAGCTTCACGGCTCTTTTCTATAGCAAAAACAATTACGAGGACGAAGATTCTAACTTGATAAAGTAACGACAGATGAAAATAGCAATAGAAGCCCAGCGCATCTTCAGAAAAGAGAAACATGGCATGGACTATGTAGCTCTGGAAACCATCCGGGAACTGCAAAAGATAGACCAACAGAACGAATACTTCATACTGGTCAGCCCGGGAGATGATGTTTGTTTGCAGGAATCCGCCAATATGCATATCGTGACCGTTAATTGGCCATCCTATCCGCTTTGGGAACAGATAGGACTACCGTTGGCTTTAAAAAAAATCAAACCCGACCTGCTGCACTGCACAAGCAACACTGCCCCTGTGTATGGAAACATTCCACTGGTGCTTACACTGCACGACATTATCTTTCTAGAAAAAAAACAAGGCAAGAACCAGTCCATGTACCAAAGACTGGGACGTTTCTACCGAAAAATCATTGTTCCCCAAATCCTTACCAAATGCAAAAGAATCATTACCGTTTCTCATTTTGAATGCAACCGCATCAGTCATTTCCTGCACATTGACAAACAACTGCTTGTCGCCGTATACAACGGCTATTCACAACATTTCATACCCATATGGAACGCACAGGCCATCACTGCCCGATACATAAAGAACCATCCTTACCTGTTCTTTTTAGGAAATACCGATCCCAAGAAGAATACGGCAAGGGTATTGCAGGCATACCGCATTTATTTAAAAAAATCCAGTCAGCCCCTTCCCTTGCTTATCGCCGACCTGAAAGAAGAGATCATAGACGAATATCTGAACCGGGAAGGATTACAAGAAATAAAAAAAATGCTGTATCATCCCGGATACATTCCAAACACAGAACTACCCGCTGTTTATAGTGGAGCATCCGTCTTTATATACACGTCTTTACGCGAAAGTTTCGGCATCCCCATTCTGGAGGCGATGGCCTGTGGAACTCCCGTCATCACCTCAACCACTTCCGCCATGCCCGAAATCGCAGGACCGGAGGGTATTCTGGTCAATCCGTTCGAACCGGAGGAAATTGCTTCCGCCCTCCTTCATTTAGAAGAAAATGCAGAATTCTATCAGTCACAAACTGCATATGGACTAGAAAGAGTCCGTCGGTTCTCATGGGAGAACACAGCCAGAGAAATATTGAATATATATAAAGAAATACTAGCATGAACACTCTTGAAATCCTCTTCTTCGTTCTCCTGTTCATTGTATTCTACACCTATGTGGGATACGGAATCCTGTTGTGGATATTGGTAAAAATAAAACAAAGTTTTATTTCCTTCTACGATACGGACGAACCGAAGCAAGAAACCTGCCGGAACGGCAACAACACCGACCTACCCGAAATCACCCTGTTCATCACCGCCTATAATGAGGAACAGGTAGTAGACGGAAAGATGAAAAACTGCCAAGAACTGGATTATCCCAAAGAGAAACTGCATACCGTATGGGTAACGGACGGCAGCAATGACCGAACCAATGAAAAATTAAAAGCGTATCCCGATGTCACCCTATTGTTCGTCCCCGAAAGAAAAGGAAAAACAGCCGCTATGAACCGGGGCATGGGATTTGTCACCACACCTTTGGTCATATTCACAGACGCCAATACATTTATTAATCCGCAGGCCGTTCGCGAGATAGTAAAATGTTTTAACCATCCGCAGGTGGGATGTGTGGCAGGAGAAAAACGGGTGGACATGTACAGTACCGAAGGAGCGGTTTCCGGAGGAGAAGGATTGTACTGGAAATATGAATCATGGCTGAAAAAAATGGATTATCAGCTCTATTCCGCCATAGGTGCTGCCGGAGAATTATTCGCCATCCGCACCCCGTTATATGAGGAAATGCCTGAAGATACCCTACTGGATGATTTTATGTTGTCCCTGCGTATTGCCATGAAGCAGTATACGATAGCATATTGTGATACGGCATATGCCTTGGAAAGCGGATCGGCCGATATGAAAGAAGAGGAAAAAAGAAAAGTACGTATCGCGGCAGGAGGATTGCAGTCTGTCTATCGTTTGAAAGAACTGCTGAATCCGCTACGTTATGGAATCCTCAGTTTTCAATATGTTTCCCATCGCGTACTGAGATGGTCGGTAACCCCGGTCGCCTTGTTTCTGCTCTTTCCCTTGAATATCCTGCTGGTTGTCTGTAGTGAAAGCCTCCCGGTTTATTTTCTTTTTCTTCTGCTGCAATCCGCATTCTACCTCGGGGGAGTTTATGGCAGCCTCTTGTCTGCCAAGTCCGTAAAGAACAAATTCCTTTATATTCCCTACTATTTCCTGTTCATGAACATCAATGTGATAAAAGGTTTCTTCTATTTGAAGAGACATGCCGGCGGAACATGGGAAAAGTCCCGCAGGGCATAATATTTACTCACCAAAATACTTTTTTATCATCTCACGCAAAGCGGGAGCCATGATCGGCTTGGCCATATAATCGTCACATCCGGCTTCAAAAGCCTTGTCACGGTCACTGTCGTATGCATTGGCGGTAAGAGCTATGATGGGAAGTGTCCCTCCCTTCAGACGAATTCTTCTGGTAGCTTCCAAACCGTCCATAACAGGCATCTTTATATCCATCAAAATCATATCGGGCCGGCAACTCTCAAATTTCTCAATAGCCTCCTGCCCATCATGGGCACGGTGAACTTCATACTCCTTTCTTAAAATTATAGATAATAAGAGATAATTACTTTCCGTATCTTCAGCTACCAAAATCTTTTTCATTTCTTCTTTTCATTGATTACCTTGCAAAATTACGATATAAAATGATATAAACAATATTTTTTTTGTATATTTGCTGTCAGTAACAAATATCACGCATCTAAATTCGCTAAGAGAAACAGTATATTGAGAATCATACTATTAATATGAAAATTCCGAGTAATATATTGCACGATAAGCAGTATGCAGACAAAATTCTGGAAATTACGGCTGATACTATGTTTTTCGTATATAAAGACGGCACCTGTTTAGACTTCAAGGCTAATACGACGGACTTCTTTATAAAAGAACAAGATATTATAGGGAGAAATATATTCTCTTATTTCCCCGTAGAAACGGCACGGGAGATGTATGCGGAATTCATCAAAGTACGGGCAGGAGACAAACCTTCCGCACGGAATTACAAATTAATATTGGAAGATGACGTGAAATACTACAAATGTATTATCAGCAAGTATGATGAGGAGCATTTTCTTTTTCAATACAGGGATATCACAGGCCGGAGTGTCGTCAGGCTGAAACTGGAAAAAAAGCAAAAAGATTTGTGCGAAGTAGAAAAAGCCGCAAGAATAGGATTATGGGCATACGATTCGTCCACACGGCTCTTCACTTACTCGGGATACACCCGGATATTCTGTAACGATGAGGAACAGAAACAGATTTCCATAGATGAATACATGAACTATATGCACCTTGATGACAAGGACCGTTTCAGTCAATGGCTGGAAGAAAACCTGAAGGAGAAAGATGCTTCCAATACCGTAAACTATAGACTCCTTATTGACGGAAAGACCGTCAATATGAGAATAAAAACATACCACAAAGAGGTATATATGCAAAGGACCGTATTGGAAGGATATATACAGAACACATCCGAAATTGTTTGGAAAGCAGAACGCTCCAACCAGCTGAAATCTGCCTTCCTTGCCAATATGAGCCATGAAATCCGTACGCCGTTGAATGCCATTCTGGGATTCTCACGCATTATAGCCGAAACGGAAAACGCCGAGGAAAGATTGCAGTATTACGATATTGTAGAAAAAAACAACATGCGCCTGCAGGAACTTATCAACGAGATTTTGGACCTGTCGAAGATTGAATCGGGCATGATGGAGTTCAACTATGCGCCTGTATCCCTTTATATTTTATGTGAGGATGTAAAAAACACGTATAGTTTCCGGTGTCAACCCGGAGTGGAGCTTGTTTTCGAAGAGTCCGATCCGTCACTGGTTATCTCGACAGACAGGAACCGCTTGTTTCAGGTTTTCTCCAATCTGATAGGTAATGCTACGAAATTCACCGCCAAAGGTTCTATCAGCTTCGGGTATAAATTGAAGGAAAAAGAGATTGTTTTTCATGTAGCCGATACCGGAAGCGGTATTTCCGATGACAAGATAGACAAGATATTCGATCGTTTCATCATGGCCAACAACCAAGTGCAAGGCACAGGACTGGGGCTTTCCATCAGCAAAATCATTGTAGAAAAGTTAGGAGGAAAAATAGCTGTACAATCCAAAATGGAAACCGGAACCACATTCACTTTTACATTGCCTTACATTTCGGCAAACGGAGATATGAAATGGGAGGAAAAACTTACACCGGCTTCCATTAAAGACAACAATAGAACTTCCCACCAGGAAATGACCATCCTAGTGGCGGAAGACTATCAAAGCAATTATGACTTGATAGAGGCTATGCTCGGAAAAATGTACAAACTGGTGCATGCTCATGACGGTATGGAGGCTATCATATTCTATGAACAATACAAACCCGACTTGATTTTGATGGATATAAAAATGCCTAACATCAATGGTCTGGACGCCACCAAAGCCATCCGGGAAATGTCTGCCAGCGTACCTGTCATCGCTGTAAGCGCATACGCATATGAAAAAGACAAAATAGCTGCCATAGAAAGCGGATGCAATGAGTTTTTAACCAAACCGGTATCTGCCGACTTATTGAAAATGACTATAAACAAATATCTAAAACAAAAGTAATTTATGGGAAGATTAGCCGTATACAAATTTGCCTATTTTTTATCTATCCTGTTCACAATCTTCATTCTGGGACTTTCCATCTTCGCTTACTTTTCAGGTAAAATAAATCCGGTGGAGAATATGTTCGCCGCATACGTTGCCTTAAGCAAACCTATACTGGTGGTTGTCAATACGATATTATTTATTTACTGGCTCATCAGACTACGGTATTGGTTATGGATTCCATTGACGGGTCTGATAGTAAATTACGAATACATCACTTCCATGTACCAAATTTATAACCCTACCAAATATGCTAACGAGAACAGATTGAAAGTAGTGACTTACAATGTCCACTCATTTGGAAATGAAATTACGGGATTCTCCGCCAAGGAGTTTGCCGAGATGATGAACAAGGAGGAAACGGATGTACTTTGTTTTCAGGAATATAGAGGCAATGGCGACTTTACGGAACAAGACTTACAGAATACGTATGCTAAAATATTCCCTTACTCGTTTATCCCCGAAGGATTGAGTCAGGCCATTTACAGCCGCTACCCCATCAAACAGTCACAAACAATAGAATTTCCGAATACCAACAACGGAGCCATCTGGGCCGACCTGGATGTAAAAGGTATGACGATACGCATCATCAACGTGCACATGCAGACTACCAGCTTTGACAGAATGCGTTCCAAAGCAGCACAGGCTCGGGGAGAACAAGATGAGGAACAGGAAAGAGGCATTTATCTGGGCTATTCTGACAACTTCCGGGAAAATACTGTCAGACGTGCCGGACAGGCTGAACAAATCAGTTCGCTGATCAATGCCACGGAATATCCCTTGATTGTATGCGGTGACTTCAATGACCCTCCGGGAACTTTTACTTATGAAACTCTGAAAAACGGCTTGAAAGACGGATTTCAAACCGCTGGAGAAGGGTACGGAGCCACTTATCGGGGATTTCACCATTTACTACGGATAGACTACTTGTTCCATTCCACCTTATTGGAAGGTATAAAGTATAAGGTGATTCCTTATGATATGAGTGACCATAACCCGGTATATCTGGAGGTGGGGCTTTGATAAATCACTTCTTCAAAGCTACCGAAAAGAAGAAAGTGGAACCTTTTCCCTCTTCAGACTCAAACCATAAATGCCCACCATTCTTAACAGCAAAATCCTGACATAATAACAAGCCTAATCCGGAACCTTCCTCATTATTCGTTCCGTATTTGCTGAAATGAGTTTCCGTGTTCAACAATTTCTTTTGGTCTTCCTCACTCATGCCTTTTCCGGTGTCTTTTACACTGACTATGACTTTATCACCCTCTATTTCGGCATTAACCAGAATTTCGGAATCATTATAACTGAACTTAATTGCATTGCTGAGAAGATTACGCAAGATGGTTTTCATCATATCCATATCGGCATGTACCTCAATCTTTCCATGCACCGGGAAGTTCACCTTTATATTCTTCATACCGGCTACCAGATTGAAAATTTCGATAACCGAAGCAATATTCCCCACAATATCAAAGTCCTGATAAACTACATTCAGCTTGCCTATCTGGCTTTTAGTCCATTTCAATAAATTATCCAGCAAAGAGAAAACATCCTCCGTACTTTGATTGGCCATGCTCAGCATATCAAACATTTCCTTACCGATCTGTTCGGACGGAAGACTGAGTATCAACATATTGAGCACCATTTTAATGGATCCCATGGGTGAACGCAGGTCATGTGCGATAACAGAATATAACTTGTCGCGCCCCATAATAATCTTACGCAATTCTTCCGTTTGCTTCATGATGATCCGTTTGGCGGCAATCAAGGATATCTGATGGGTAACACGGATCACAAGCTCTTCCTTATTAAAAGGTTTGGATATAAAATCATTCGCACCTACCTTGAAACCCTTCACTATATCGGCAGTGGTATTCAAGGCTGTCAGAAATATAATAGGAATATGTTGTGTTTCCGGATCGGCTTTCAATCGTTCGGCAACTTCAAAACCATTCATCTCGGGCATCATGACATCCAACAAAATCAAATCGGGACGGGCATTGACCGCCTGGGATAATGCCTCCTTTCCATTACCGGCAGTTATCACCTTAAACTTCTCGTTTGTTAACAACACTTTTAACAACAAGACATTAGAAACCACATCATCCACAACCAAAACAGTGTACTCAGAATGACTTATTACAACATTTACATCCGGTGTCATAGGTATATATTATTTAGCCAGAACACTTTTAAAATAATCAATCACTTTCATCAGCCCCTCTTCCAGATGAATGTGAGGCTCCCAATCCAGCTTTTCTTTTGCCAGAGTAATATCCGGCCTGCGCTGACGAGGGTCATCATGAGGTAAAGGTTCGAAAATAATGTTAGAATGAGAACAGGTCAGTTCCAATATCTTCTGAGCCAGTTCGAATATGGAAAATTCGCAAGGGTTACCGATATTCACCGGTCCTGTGAAGTGATCTTCCGTAGCCATCATACGTATCATCCCTTCCACCAGATCATCTATGTACTGAAAACTACGTGTCTGTTTTCCGTCTCCATAAATGGTTATATCTTTATCTAGCAATGCCTGTACCACAAAATTGGAAATTACACGTCCGTCATCGGTCAGCATATTAGGACCATACGTATTGAATATGCGGATTATTTTTACCCAAACGCCATGTTGACGGTAATAATCCATGCACAAAGTCTCGGCACAACGTTTTCCTTCATCATAACAAGACCGGTAGCCTATGGGATTCACATTTCCCCAATCTCCCTCCCTTTGGGGATGCGACAACGGATCACCATACACCTCACTGGTAGAAGCCTGAAGTATTTTTGCTTTGTTACGCTTCGCCAGTCCCAACATATTAAACGTGCCGAAGACAGCCGTCTTAGCCGTTTTGATAGCATCATGCTGATAATGTATAGGAGAAGCGGGACATGCCAAATTGTATATCTCGTCCACATCCGTCCAAAACGGATTAATTATATCGTGTTCTATCAGTTCAAAGCGCGGATGCCCGATCAGGTAACTTATATTCTCTTTACTCCCCGTGAAAAAGTTGTCTAAACATATAACAATATTACCTTCCTCTATCAGACGAGTGCATAGATGTGACCCTATAAATCCTGCGCCTCCCGTTACTAGGATTCTTTTCATTCCCCTTATTTTTACTTTATTTTATGTTTAGCAAAAATAATTGATTCCCTTCACTTGTGCAAACATTTAAAACAAGATTATTCGTTATCTTTGCAAATACTTTGTCAAAATGAGATTTATATGAAGAAATATCCTTGTGTATTAAGTATAGCAGGATCCGATTGCAGCGGAGGAGCCGGCATACAGGCTGACCTGAAGACCATCTCCGCCTTGGGTGGTTATGCTGCGACAGCCATTACTGCAATCACCGTACAGAACACTTTGGGAGTACGTGCCATACATCCCGTACCACCGGTATATGTACGTGGGCAGATAGAAGCCGTAATGGAAGATATCCGTCCGGATGCTGTTAAAATAGGTATGATTAATGATGTGGAAATAGTCGAGGCCATAGCCTCCTGCCTTCGTACATACCGGCCCCGTTTCGTTGTGTTCGATCCGGTCATGGTATCGACTAGCGGACACCGGCTGATAGAAGAGAACGCCATCAGTGCACTGACCCGGGAACTGATGCCTCTGGCCAGTCTGATTACGCCCAATCTGAGTGAGGCGGAAGTATTGACGGAACACTGCATAAGCAATGTGGACACAATGAAAGCTGCCGCATCGGAATTATTAAAATTCGGTTGCGGATCCGTTTTACTGAAAGGAGGACATTTGGAGGGCGACAAGATGTGCGATGTATTACAAACAGCTGGAGAAGACAAGCCTCATCTCTTTATCTCAGATAAGATAGAAAGCAAAAACACACACGGAACAGGATGTACTCTTTCTTCCGCCATTGCTACTTTTCTGGCACTGGGATATGATATGCCGCAGGCCGTAGAACATGCAAAAGCATATGTCACCAAAGGAATCCACGCCGGGAAAGACGTGCATATAGGCGAAGGACACGGTCCGCTGAATCACTTTTACGCACCTGTTCCGATGAAAACAATGAAATAATTTGTCAATGTGCTAATTACCATGCGGTACATAATGCAGCATATTAGCAAATTGCCTCATTATTATTCCGTAGTTCCGAAAGAAATAATTAACTTTGCAACGTTTTTAAACCAAAATAGGAAAAATATGAAAGCATTTGTATTCCCCGGACAGGGAGCACAGTTTGTAGGTATGGGTAAAGACCTGTACGAAAACTCGGCTTTAGCCAAAGAACTTTTTGAAAAAGCAAACGACATTTTAGGATACCGTATCACAGACATCATGTTTGAAGGTACTGACGAAGACTTGCGCCAGACTAAAGTAACTCAGCCTGCCGTTTTTCTGCACTCGGTAATTTCCGCTCTTTGCATGGGTGATGATTTCAAACCTGAAATGACTGCCGGACATTCGCTGGGCGAATTTTCCGCATTGGTTGCAGCTGGAGCATTGTCTTTCGAAGATGGTCTGAAACTGGTTTATGCACGTGCTATGGCTATGCAGAAAGCTTGTGAGGCACAACCCTCTACGATGGCTGCCATCATTGCATTGCCTGACGAAAAAGTAGAGGAAATCTGTGAAGCGATTTCTAAAGAAGGAGAAGTGGTAGTGGCTGCCAATTATAACTGCCCGGGACAAATTGTCATCTCAGGTTCTATCGAAGGAATCAACAAGGCTTGCGAGCAAATGAAAGCTGCCGGTGCTAAACGTGCCCTGCCGCTGAAAGTGGGAGGCGCCTTCCACTCTCCGTTGATGAACCCCGCCAAAGTGGAACTGGAAGCTGCTATCAACGCTACTGAAATTCATACTCCGAAATGCCCGGTATATCAGAACGTGGACGCTTTGCCTCACACAGATCCCGCTGAAATCAAGGCAAACCTGGTAGCTCAGCTCACCGCTTCCGTACGCTGGACCCAGACAGTGAAGAATATGGTTGCCGATGGTGCCGATGACTTTACCGAATGCGGACCGGGTGCTGTACTGCAAGGACTGATCAAGAAAATTGATGGATCGGTCAACGCACACGGTATTGCTTGATAAACAAAATTCAGTTATCATAAATTTCATACGGATTACCGGAATATGCTGAGTAATCCGTATTTTTTTTATGGCATTTCACAAAAATATTCGTAAGTTTGTCGGTATCTAAACGAGATCAGACTATGAATGAATTTAAATATAACATTGGTTATGCCCTGAGCGGAGGATTTATAAAAGGATTTGCCCATTTGGGGATTATGCAGGCTTTGCATGAACATGGCATCAGGCCGGAAATACTTTCCGGAGTAAGTGCAGGTGCTCTTGCCGCTGTCTTCTATGCCGACGGCAAAGAGCCTTATCATATTGTTGAACTTTTTGAGCACCATTCATTCAAAGAACTGACCACTTTTTCTATCAACAAACAAGGTCTGCTGAAACTGGATAGTTTTATCGATTTCTTAAACAGCAACTTGGAGTCGAAAACGATAGAAGAACTAAAAATCCCCACTATTATTACCGCCACCGATTTGGATCACGGACGCATCGTTTCTTTTAAAAAAGGGAAAATAGCCGAAAGACTGGCTGCTTCCTGCTGTATGCCTATCTTGTTTGCCCCCATACGCATCAACAATACATATTATGTAGATGGAGGAATCTTGATGAACCTGCCGGTCAGCCCCATTCGCAAAGAATGCGAGAAAGTGATAGCACTCAATGTAGACCCGCTGGTAGCAGATGAATATAGCAAGAATGTGGTAAGCATCGCACTCAGAGCCTATCATTTTATTTTCCAAGCCAATACACTGCCTCAAAAAGGGATTGCAGATTTGCTGATCGAATCATACGGACTGGAAGAATACAGCAACAGAGAACTGGAAAGAGCCGAAGAGATATTCGAAAAAGGATACAATACGGCAACGGAACTCCTGGACAGACTACTCCTGGAGAATGGAACAATTTGGAGATAAACAAAAAAAGAATAAAATGGATACACAAGAAAAAATTATTATCTATCAGGTATTCACCCGTTTATTCGGGAACAACAGCCTGCGTTGTAAGCCTAATGGTTCTTTGGAGGAAAACGGTTGCGGAAAAATGGCCGATTTCACGACAAAGGCTTTAAACGAGATCAGAACACTGGGTGCCACACATATTTGGTATACAGGTATCATTGAACATGCTACCCAAACCAATTATACCCGCTATGGCATCAAACCCGATCATCCCGCAGTAGTAAAAGGAAAGGCCGGATCACCGTATGCCATCAAGGATTATTATGATGTAGACCCTGATTTGGCAACCAGTATCCCGGACCGTATGAAAGAGTTCGAGAATCTGGTAACACGAAGCCACAAAGCCGGATTGAAGGTCATCATTGATTTTGTCCCCAACCATGTAGCCCGCCAATATGGTTCAGACGCCAAGCCTGAAGGAGTAACCGATTTAGGTGAGAAAGATGATGTGACAAAAGCTTTCAGCCCCAACAATAATTTCTATTATATTCCCGATACAAAGCTGGAAGGCAATATTGACCTGCACCGTGGCGCAGCGGAACCTTACATAGAGTTTCCGGCAAAAGCAACCGGTAATGACCGTTTTGACGCATGGCCCAACTCCAATGACTGGTATGAAACTGTGAAACTGAATTATGGTATAGACTACTTGAACGGTCATAGCCACCACTTCGAACCGATTCCGGACACATGGGTGAAGATGCGTGACATCCTACTGTTCTGGTCTGCCAAAGGCATTGACGGATTCCGCTGTGATATGGCAGAAATGGTTCCTGTAGAATTCTGGGGATGGGTGATTCCGCAAATCAAAGCTGAACATCCGAAACTGATCTTTATCGCCGAGGTCTATAATCCGGGAGAATACAGGAATTATCTGTTCAATGGCAAATTCGACTATTTATATGACAAAGTAGGTCTGTATGATACGCTACGTGCCATTACCTGCGGATGGGAATCGGCAACTGCTATTCCACAACGCTGGCAAAGCTTGGGAGGTATTGAAAAACGAATGCTCAATTTCCTGGAGAATCATGACGAGCAGCGCATAGCTTCCGATTATTTTGCCGGAAACGGCTCAAAAGCCATCCCCGCAATGATTGTATCGGCTTGCATGAATACCAATCCGGTCATGATTTACTTCGGGCAGGAATTGGGAGAACATGGCATGGATACGGAAGGTTTCAGCGGGCGTGACGGAAGAACTACCATCTTTGATTACTGGAGTGTGGACAGCATACGCCGCTGGCGCAATGGAGGCAAGTTTGACAATAAATTCCTGAATGAGGATGAAAAGCAATTGAAACAATTCTATACCCGTCTGCTGAATATATGCAACAGTGAAAAAGCCATACGGGAAGGTGTGTTCTTTGACTTAACCTATGCCAATCTGGCCGGATGGGTATTTAACGAACATAAACAATACGCCTTTTTACGAAAACAGGATGATGAACTGATATTAATTATGGTCAACTTTGACTCCATACCGGCACGTTCAGCCGTCAATATTCCGCAACATGCGTTTGATTATTTAGGCATCCATCGTTATGGAGAATATGAGGCAACCGAATTGCTGACCGGAAACACAGAGAAGCTGACTCTTATGCCGGACAAAACAACTCCCGTATTACTAGATGGAATGAATGGAAAAATTCTGAAATTCAAGCTATAGTTTCCCACCACAGATTACTCAGATTAACACAGATACAGATTGAAATAAGCAATAAATCGTATTTCAATCTGTGTAATCTGTGGTAAAAAACATTTTAACTCTAGGAAAATACAAATTCCTTCATTGTCCTATCTCTTCAACAGACCGATTTTCAAGTTCAGCTTAAAATAATAGACTCCGTTCTCACGTTCCAGATATCCGTACTTATCTTTTTCAGTAGAACTTTTCTCAAACCGGGAATTAACAAACAGGAAATCGGCAAATACCTGACGGTCAACCTTCTGATAACAAAGTACCTCTCCATTACCATTTACAAACAGAAAACCGGATATGGCAGAATCTATCCCATTAAATATCTTGGCAGGACGCATTCCTAAAGCCAAAGCCATAAGAAACTGCTTCATCTTATATTCATAATAACTATGCTTATGGATCAATTCATCCTTTATTTTCAACGGATTGATTTGTTTGATTGCTTCTGTCAGGTCACTAACTTTGGATATGCCATCCAAATGCATGACACGCAACATCTCGCCCAACATACGGGGAAAATGAAGATCTATCATGCAAAGATTACTACGGAATACCTTATCGGCCACATCATTATATTTTAAGATTCCTCCCAAGCGTTCTATCATCAACATACGTCCTGCCACATCATCTTCTTCACCAAAAGCATTAATTTTGTTTACGGTAGGAGTAGCGAATTTAACACCAGTCTGCTCGAACTTCAAATTGGCGGTACGCCCTCCATCCAACAACGGGAACATAGTTCCCAAACGGGAACGAACGCAAAAACCTACCAACGGAGCCTCTATACTGTAAAAAGCAACATAGAAATCAGTACGGTCATCCGTCTTTGCTTCCAAGTCATAAATGGCGACTTCATCTAAAAATTCTTCCACACCGTCGGGAGACATCACATCATTCTCTCGGCTCTCTTTGACAGCAGCAAAAACCAACTCTGCCACAGCCGCAAAATCCCCACGAGGTATCTGCTTATCTATCTTTTCCCCACAAATACGTACGGTCGCCTCATCCTCCAGAATATAACGGCGTGTCCCGTCATGTTCCTCACGCTGTACCATCGCCACAGGAAGCTTTTGCACTTCATTCCTTTTCACATCAGGCGTACCTGCATACACATATCCGTCCGCTAACAAGCGGAAAAAGGCGTAAAGCTCGCCCCACTCTCTCTTTGTCGCTTCAAATGCCATATATTTTCTCTTTTTACTATCGTCTGCTATTTTTTAACGGCTGCAAAGATACGCAAAAGAAGTCTTAAAAAACAGGTTTTCGAGAAACGCAAATATTAAACAATGTTATATAGCATACTTTTTAAGTCTGATTATTTGCTATTTTCCAAAAAATCCGTACCTTTGCAATGTGTTTTTCATAGTATTAGATTTAAGGTTAACAAAGGTTGGAGCAAGGCGTTGCTCCTTTTTTATTTTATCCCCCTTACTTTTACGATAAAACAAGTATTTCTTTTAATCCAGAAACCTCGACCTATCTTCAATCGTTCTCAACAGAATCCCTCCGACAGGATAATCAGGTAGAAATTTATGAAGGGAATGCGGATGTGATTTACGTTCCAATCGAACCGATGAATTAGCATTTATCAACAAATGTATCACAAATCACTGCATTTCCATAAACCTGTTCCTTATCCGGTTTGTTCTAAATGGCAAAGACAATCTTTATAAATGATAGAATCATGAAATTAAAAAAAGGAAGTATTGCATTACTAACATTGGCAGGTATGTTCTATATGAGCGTACAAAAAGCGGATGCATGCACGCGTGCCGTCTATATCGGACCGGACCATATGGTAGTAACCGGACGTACAATGGACTGGAAAGAAGATATTATGAGTAATATCTATGTTTTCCCCAGAGGAATACAACGTGCAGGATATAATAAAGAAAATGCCGTGAAATGGACTTCAAAATACGGCAGCGTCATTGCAACAGGATATGATATAGGTACGTGTGACGGAATGAATGAAAAAGGATTGGTTGCCAGTCTGTTATTTTTGCCAGAATCCGTCTTTGACCGTCCGGGAGATACACGTCCTGTCATGGGAATCAGCATATGGACACAATATGTACTGGACAATTTTGCCACCGTACATGAAGCTGTTGAGGAGCTGAAAAAAGAATCATTCCGCATTGATGCTCCCCACATGCCCAACGGTTCAGCTTCCACTCTTCACCTGGCTATTACAGATGAAACAGGAAATACAGCGGTTTTGGAATATCTGGACGGGAATTTAAGCATACACGAAGGAAAAGAATTCCAAGTGATGACCAATTCTCCACGATATGATTATCAGTTGGCTATCAATGATTACTGGAAAGAAGTAGGAGGATTGCAAATGCTGCCGGGCACGAACCGTTCCAGCGACCGCTTTGTGCGTGCCTCTTTTTATATACATGCAATCCCTCAGACTCCGGACGCTAAAATAGCTGTACCCAGTGTACTCAGTGTGATGCGTAATGTATCTGTCCCTTTCGGAATTACCACACCGGACAAACCTCATATATCTTCCACCCGCTGGCGTTCTGTATCCGATCAGAAGAATAAAATATATTATTTTGAATCGGTCATGACTCCTAATCTGTTTTGGTTGGATTTGAAGAAAATCGACTTCAGTCCCAAAGCCGGAATCAAGAAACTGCCCCTCACCAACGGAAAGATTTATGCAGGAGATGCTGTAAAAGATTTAAAAGACAGCGACTCATTTGTATTCTTATTCCAAACCCCTGTGATGTAAAACAGTAAAAATCAATATGACGTTCATGCCTCATTAAAATCAGTTAAGAGCCTCGTGAACGTCATACTTTTCTGCAAAAGTACTCCCCTCCGGCATTGAGTATCTTTTAAAATTCGTTGTTTTATAATAATACAAAAGCAATCATTTCCTCTCTGCTTCCTTATTACAAAAGAATAATTTATCTTTGAACGGATTTTAATATCCCATCAAAATCAGAACAAAAATAAAATAACTATGGAACAACCATCACTCAACGACCATAATAAACAGGAATACCCTCCCATGCATACTACAGAGCATGTCATAAACAGGACAATGGTCAATCTTTTCGGATGCGGACGGGCAATATCCGCCCATATAGAACGCAAAAAAAGCAAGCTGGATTTTGCGCTGCAAACCTGTCCGGAAGAAGCGGATATTATAAGAATAGAAAACACCGTAAACGAAGTATTGCGAAGAAATTTGCCCGTTACAATGGAATTTATCTCTCAAGAGGAAGCTATAGGGCGCTTTGACATGAAACGTTTACCGGAAAAAGCTTCCGAAACCGTACGGATTGTAAAAGTCGGCGATTACGACGAATGCCTCTGTATAGGTCAACACGTGAAAAATACGTCCGAAATAGGTACATTTAAAATTATAAGCCACGACTATAAAGACGGAATCTTCCGTATGCGGTTCAAGCTGATATAGAACAACTGTCAATCTGTCCCCCTAAAATTACAAATTGGCAGTAGCCTTGACAATCAAATGTTTAAAGAGGCTTACCAACTTTTAATGCAAAGGTTTTAATCTTTAAGAAAACCTTTATAGGTTTAAAAGAGTGCAATATAAACCGCATATCATCGAACTAATGGTATGCGGTTTGCATTATGGATAGTGAATGACAAAGCCGAAAGGTGAAGGAATTCAGAAATAAACAAAATGTTTAACCAAAACCTATAGGAGATTAAGATTATGATGCCAGTAAGAAGATCAAACCAAACATGGTTACCAAGTATTTTTAATGATTTCTTTGATAACGACTGGATGGTAAAAGCCAATGCAACAGCTCCCGCCATCAATGTTATTGAAAGTGACAAAGACTACAAAGTAGAAGTCGCCGCTCCGGGAATGACCAAAGAAGACTTCAAGATTCATATCAACGAAGACAACGACTTGGTTATCTCTATGGAAAAGAAAACAGAAAGTACCGAAGGTGATAAAGAAGGCAAGAAAGAAAGCCGTTACTTGCGTCGCGAATTCTCTTATTCTAAATTCCAACAGACATTGATCCTGCCTGATGATGTAGATAAAGATAAAATTGATGCAAAAGTAAACGATGGTGTATTAACTATCGAGTTGCCGAAACGTACGCCGGAAGACAAAGAAAAAGCAGCCAAGGTTATCGAAGTTAAATAACATGCTCTCAAATTCAGAAAAGAGGGATTGCCGCAGAGGCAGTTCCTCTTTTGTTTTTATAAAAGTCCGTTTCTATTCCCTATGAGTCCATCGTAATCTTACAACCCAAAGATATAAATCTTTCACCTGTAAGATCTATAATCTTCCGGGGGTAAGATCTATAATCTTCGCATTGCATCCTCCCTTCCCTGTTCTGTTCCATATTGCCTGTTGTCTTTACGCACTATACCTCGCCAATGTCTACTTAACATATTTATCCAACACTTTTTCCAAGGCATTTTGTGAAACCGGCTTAGTCAGGAAATCATCGCATCCGGCTTCTATAGCCCTGTCTTTGTCGGACTCAAAAGCAAAGGCAGTCAAAGCGACAATAGGCACTTCTTTTGAATAAGAACGAATCAGGCGCGTAGCCTCCAGCCCATCCATATGGGGCATCTTGATATCCATCAAAATCAAGTCGGGCTGATGTTCTTTAAATTGATTCACCGCATCCTCTCCATTCTTAGCCCATAGCAGATTACATCTTTTCCCTAACAATGTCTTTAACAGCAAAAAGTTGCTGTCTACATCTTCCGCCACCAGTACTGTTCTTCTTTGCAACACTTTTCTCGGTCCCGTACTCCCTGATTCCGGACACTTCGTAACCTTTCCGGATTCCGGAATTTTTTTACCCGCCTTATAAGGAATCGTAAAACGAAAAGTAGAACCTTCATTCAGTTTGGATTCCGCAGTAATCTCTCCACCTAGTTTTTCTACAATCACCCTACAAATCGCAAGCCCCAAACCTGTTCCCTGAACAAAAGTATTCAGTTTCACGAAACGCTCAAAAATCATTTTAATCTTCTCCTCGGAGATACCCATTCCCGTATCTTTTACATAAAAATCAATATACTCCTCCCTCACTTCAAAACCAAAACGGATTTCCCCTTTGAAAGTAAATTTTATAGCATTGGTTATCAAATTTGTAACAACTTGCATAATTCGGTTCTGATCTTCATTGATTATCAAGCTGGTGTCTTTATTGTCTAATATCAAAACAACCCCAGTCTGCACCCGATCCTTATGCATCTCATACACATTACGGCACAATTCTCCCAAATCCATTGGATATCTGATGTATTCCAATGTACCCGCCTCTATTTTTGCCAAATCAAGTATGTCATTGATTAATTGCAACAATATTTCCGAATTCTGGTTGATGATGTCCGAATAAAGTTTTTCATCCTCTGCGTTATCCGCTATAGTCATCAAATGCGAAAATCCCACAATTGCATTCAGCGGAGTACGGATTTCATGGCTCATATTGGCAAGGAAAGCGGTTTTCAACCTGTCGGACTGTTCGGCTTTGATACGGGCGAATATCAATTCCTGCTCTATATTCTGTATATTGGTAATATCCCATGAAATACCGATAATGAGCGGTGTCCTCCCTTCCAGAGGAACCAACGTTTTCAAGGTCTGCACAATACGGGGCTCTCCTGTAGCCGTCACATACGTTTCCTGCATTTCCATACGTTCGCGGGTACGAATCAATTCCAAATCATCCCGATGAAACTTCTCCGCATTCTCATATTCGGGAAATACTTCAAAATCAGTACGCCCCAACGCTTTGGAAGCAGGAATTTTAGAGTGACTGGCAAACGCCTTATTCCAATAAAGATATCGGAAATCATCTTCAGGGTCCTTCACAAACAAATAAACAGGAATATTATTCAGTATAGCATCCATCAGATAATTCAATTCACGCAATTCATCACGATTCTTGATAACATCTGTTATATCCTGTGTAAAGAACCAAATCATTTCCTCGCCCTGATTTTGAATCATAAAGGCCGAAACCTGATGAACACGAAGTTTTGTTTCTCCCACACGGGTATATTTGGCACGATAAGCAAAATTACCTCCGTTGTCGCGAATCTCCTGAACACGTTTATCAAACTGTTCTTTAGTATTCAAGGAAACAGGCAAATCATAGATTTTCTGTGTTCCTAATTCCCCTTTCACTCCATATTCCTCAATAAACTGCCGGTTGGCATAGACTAAGGTTCCGTCAGCCGATACAGCCAGAATACTATCACTGACCCTATCCAATATCCGTTTAAATATTTCCAAATTCTGCTGTGTGGCAACTCTTTCACTAATATCACGGCACATTATCAACACATATTCTTCATCTAAGGGGAAAATACGATTTTCATAATAATGAAGCGTCCCGTCCACATCCAATTCATGATGGGCTGTAGAACCCCTACCTGTCGAAATAACCTTCTGAAGATTATTATGTATATTGTGATAAGCCTCTTTAGGAACCATATCCTGCATACGCATCCCCTTAAAATCGTTGTTGGATACACCCACATGATTTGTTTCCTCATTAGACACCACCTCTATCCCCATTTCCTCATGATTGAAAACGGTCAACATATCCGGCAAGGAATCTAATATTCTTACCGCATATTTCTCCTTGAAACTAACGCCATCAAAGTTTTTTTCAGAAGAAGATAATTTTTCTTTCAGCAGCCTGTTCTCCTCTTTCAACGATTCAATTTCCTGCTCTAATACTTTAAGCTTGTGTTCACAATCCATTTGTTTTGAATATCTTTAGGATTCCTAATTGGACAAAAGTAGAAAACTTTTTGTAAACACAGAAAGAATAGTGATTTATTTTCCGATAAAAGAGAAGTCACTGATTAATAGTTAATGGAGTGCACTGTTGCCACACCCCATTAACCACATATCATCAGCCATTAAAATCATTTATATTCCGCCCAGCTCTTGATAGCGATATCGTTTATCGTCATGGTACAGAAAGCATTGATAAACGCACTTGCCAGACGAGCATTGGTTATCAAGGGCACATTCAGGTCGATAGCGGCACGACGTATCTTATATCCATTGTCCAACTCCCCGGCTGTCAGATTCTTCGGGATATTGACTACCATGTCTATCTCTTTCCGATGCAACATATCCAGTGCCTGAGGTTTCCCTTCCTCACTGGGCCAATACACGCGGGTATTTTCCACCCCGTTCTCGGTCAGGAAGTGGGATGAGCCTCCGGTGGCATAAAGTTTATAACCTTTCTTCTGCAACATACGGGCCGCTTCCAAGGTATCCGCTTTCTGCTTGGCATTACCTGTAGAAAGCAACACGCTCTTTTCCGGAATACGATACCCCACAGACAGCATCGCCTTCAATACGGCACACGAAGTATCCGTACCGATGCAGCCTACTTCACCGGTAGAGGCCATGTCTACCCCCAATACCGGATCGGCTTTCTGCAAACGGTTGAAAGAGAACTGGCTGGCCTTAATACCCACATAATCCAACTCGAAAAGATTCTTGTTCGGTTTCTCAACCGGCAGTCCGAGCATCACTTTGGTAGCCAGTTCAATAAAATTAATTTTCAGCACCTTGCTGACAAAGGGGAAGCTGCGTGAAGCACGAAGGTTACATTCAATTACCTTGATATCATTGTCCTTTGCCAGATATTGGATATTGAACGGACCGGAGATATTCAATTCCTTGGCTATCTGACGGGAGATGCGCTTGATGCGGCGCACCGTTTCCACATACAGCTTTTGCGGTGGGAACTGGATAGTGGCATCGCCCGAATGCACTCCGGCATACTCAATGTGCTCACTGATAGCATATGCCACAATCTCACCATTCTGAGCCACAGCGTCCATTTCCACTTCCTTGGCGTGCTCGATGAACTGGCTCACCACTACCGGATGCTTTTTCGATACATTGGCAGCCAGTTTCAGGAAGCGTTCCAACTCTTCTTGATTGGAGCAGACATTCATGGCCGCACCACTCAGCACATACGAGGGACGTACCAAAACAGGGAAGCCTACCTTGTCAATAAAGGCATGGATGTCTTCCATAGAAGTCAATGCGCTCCATTCGGGCTGATCCACTCCGATGCGGTCCAGCATGGCCGAGAATTTATCCCGGTCTTCGGCATTGTCAATGCTCTTGGCACTGGTACCGAGGATATTTACATTTTGCGCATCCAGACGGAGAGCCAGATTATTGGGAATCTGGCCACCGGTAGATACAATGACTCCGTGAGGATTCTCCAGTTCGAGAATATCCATCACACGCTCGAAAGTCAGCTCGTCAAAGTACAGACGGTCGCACATATCATAGTCGGTAGAAACCGTTTCGGGATTATAATTAATCATGACACTGCGGTAACCCTCCTTACGGATAGTCTGCAAAGCCTGCACGCCACACCAGTCAAATTCCACCGACGAACCGATGCGGTAAGCACCCGAACCCAGTACCACGATGGATTTATGGTCGCCTAAGTACTTCACATCATTGGCCACACCGCTATACGTCAAGTACAGATAGTTGGTCTGTGCAGGGTACTCGGCCGCCAAAGTATCGATTTGTTTCACCACCGGAAGGATTCCCACCTGCTTACGATGATTACGCACATACAGAATACCGTCTTCCATATCTCCTTCGTAGCCAATGGCACGGGCTATCTGGAAATCGGAGAATCCCTGCACTTTCGCCTTGCGGAGCAATTCGTCCGGCATATCGGTAATCTGCTTGTGGTTATTGCCCCATTCGTGCATCTCTTTAGAAGTGTCCATGATGTGCTGCAATTTCTGCAAGAACCATTTGTCAATCTTGGTCAGCTCATGAATCTGGTCTACCGTGTAACCTGCACGCATGGCTTTGCTGATCACGAAGATACGTTTGTCCGTCGGCTCACGAAGGGCTTTGTCCACGTCTTCTATAACCAATTCCTTATTCTCTACAAAACCATGCATTCCCTGACCAATCATGCGCAAACCTTTCTGAATGGCTTCTTCGAAAGTACGTCCGATAGCCATCACCTCGCCCACCGATTTCATGGACGAGCCCAGTTCACGATCCACACCGTGGAACTTGCCCAAGTCCCAACGGGGAATCTTGCACACCACATAGTCCAGTGCAGGCTCGAAGAAGGCACTGGTGGTCTTTGTCACCGAGTTTTTCAAGTCGAACAACCCATATCCCAAGCCTAATTTGGCGGCAACGAAAGCCAACGGATAGCCGGTAGCCTTGGAAGCCAATGCAGACGAACGCGAAAGACGGGCGTTGACCTCAATGACACGGTAATCTTCCGATTCGGGATCGAAGGCATACTGTACATTGCATTCGCCCACAATGCCGATATGGCGGATGATACGGATAGCCAGTTCACGAAGTTTATGATACTCGGCATTGGTCAGTGTCTGCGAAGGGGCGATCACGATAGACTCGCCGGTATGGATACCCAGCGGGTCGAAGTTCTCCATGTTACATACAGTGATGCAGTTATCATAACGGTCACGGACCACTTCATACTCCACCTCCTTCCAGCCTTTCAAACTCTTTTCCACCAATACCTGCGGTGAGAAAGAGAAGGCCTTTTCAGCCAGAACATTCAGTTCCTCTTCATTGTCACAGAAACCTGAGCCCAAACCACCCAATGCGTAGGCGGCACGGATAATGACCGGATAACCTAATTCTTTAGCGGCGCGACGGGCATCTTTCAGGTTTTCCACCGCTTCGCTCTTGATGGTCTTGACATTGATTTCATTCAGTTTTTCTACAAACAATTCACGGTCTTCAGTATCCATGATGGCCTGCACGGGAGTACCCAGCACACGGACATTGTATTTTTCGAAGATGCCTGCTTTGTACAGTGCCACCCCACAGTTCAAGGCAGTCTGCCCGCCGAAAGACAGGAGCACACCGTCCGGACGTTCCTTTTCTATCACCTTCTCTACAAAATAAGGAGTAACGGGCAGGAAATAAATTTGGTCTGCCACCCCTTCGCTGGTCTGCACGGTAGCGATGTTCGGGTTGATCAGAACCGTTTCAATCCCTTCCTCCTTCAAGGCTTTCAATGCTTGCGAACCCGAATAGTCAAATTCTCCGGCCTCGCCAATCTTCAAGGCACCGGAACCTAATAACAATACTTTCTTTATTTCGTCTTTCATACTTGTTCTTTTTAATACACGGTTTATAACAACTTCACAAACTCATCAAACAGGAACTCGGTATCCGTAGGTCCCGATGCAGCTTCCGGATGGAACTGTGCCGAGAACCAAGGTTTGGTTTTATGCCTGATACCCTCGTTGGAACCATCGTTCATATTGATGAACAGCGGTTCCCAATCGGTTCCCAATGTATTATTATCTACCGCATAACCGTGGTTCTGACTGGTAATGAAACAACGTTCCGTTCCTATCATGCGCACCGGTTGGTTATGGCTGCGATGACCGTATTTCAATTTATAGATGGTGGCGCCTCCTGCTTTGGAAAGCAACTGATTCCCCATACAAATGCCGAAGATAGGCTTGTCGCTCAGGCTCATCGCCTTGCGGATATGCTGTACCGCCTCATCACAGGTATCCGGATCACCCGGACCGTTCGAAATAAACAATCCGTCATACTCCATCCCTGTAAAGTCATGGTTCCAAGGAACACGGATCACTTCCACATCCCGTTTCAGTAAGCAACGGATAATATTTGTCTTTACACCACAATCCACCAACACCACTTTTTTCTTACCGGCACCTTCATTGTAACGAATTACTTCCTTACACGATACTTTATCTACATAATTGGTACCTGCATACATTGCTTCGGGCACATTGCCAGGTTCATCATCAAATACGATTTTCCCCATCATTACCCCATGTTCGCGAAGAACTTTGGTCAGTTCACGGGTATCGATGCCTGTAATGCCCGGCACTTGCTCACGCTTCAGCCAGTCGGCCAGACTTTCTTCCGCATTCCAGTGACTGTATTCTTCACTGTAATCACTTACAATAATCGCTTCGGCATGGATACGTTCACTTTCCATAAAAGTAGCCAAGCCGTTGGGTTCGATAGTAAAGGGAGGTACCCCGTAGTTACCGACCAACGGATAAGTTAAGGTCATCAGCTGCCCCGCATATGAAGGGTCTGTCAAACTCTCAGGATAACCGGTCATAGCGGTATTAAACACCACTTCGCCGGCTACCGGTTTCTCATAACCGAACGACTTGCCCGGGAAACGGCTCCCGTCGTCGAGGATCAATGTTACATTTCTCATCTAATCTATCTTGAATGGTTGTTCTTTAGAATTGATAAACTTTTTCTATATAGTCTATAAACGCCTGGTTCACCAGCTTCACTCCACCCGGAGTAGGATAATCCCCACTGAAATACCAGTCGCCCGTATGGTTGGGACACGCTTCATGCAATCCTTCCAGTGTCTGATAAACGATTTCCACTTTCGCCTGCGTACCCTTCGGAGTGAGAAGTTCCACCATTTTTGCCGCAATCTCCTCATTAGTGAAAGGGGCATAAATTTCTTTCACATAATTCACCATCTGCTCTTTGGGTAACCCCACCTGGTCTTTCGATTTGTTGTAAGCACGGGCTATCACATCTTTCATATCCCGTTCTTTCAATAAATCGATAGCAGCCTTGAAAGCGATAAACTGATCCATACTGGCCATATCAATACCATAATAATCAGGATAACGCACCTGTGGCGAAGAAGAAACAATGACGATTTTCTTCGGATGCAGGCGGTCGAGGATGCCGATAATGCTCTGTCTTAACGTAGTTCCCCGGACGATGCTGTCGTCAATAATCACCAAATTATCCACATGAGGCACAAGGCTTCCATAAGTGATATCATACACATGGGCAGCCAAATCATTCCGGCTGTTGCCTTCGGCGATAAAAGTACGCAGCTTGATATCCTTGATGGCTACTTTCTCGCTACGGATACGCCAGGACAGGATTTTTTCCAGTTCCTCGTGATTGGGATGATGCCCCAAAGCCTCTATCTTCTTTACTTTCAGTTCATTCAGATAATTGTCGAATCCTTCCAGCAGTCCATAGAAAGCCACTTCCGCCGTATTGGGTATAAAAGAGAATACGGTATGCTCCACATCATAGTCTACCGCTTTCAAAATAGGATTCACCAGTTTTTCGCCCAGCTGTTTTCTTTCTTTATAAATATCCATGTCACTTCCCCGGCTGAAATAGATACGTTCGAAGGAACAGGCTTTCTTCTCTTTCGCCCGGTTGATCTGTGCCAAACGCATCTTTCCAGTCTTGCTTATAAGGATAGCCTGTCCCGGTTGCAATTCATTGATGCTTCCGGCAGATACATTCAAGGCAGTCTGAATGACAGGGCGCTCGGATGCCAATACCATGATTTCATCGTCCATGTACCAGAAAGCCGGACGGATGCCCCACGGATCGCGTACCGCAAAAGATTCACCGCTACCGGTCATACCGCAGATCACATAGCCTCCATCCCACTCCTTGCTCGAAGTCTTGAGGACATTACCCAAGTCAATGCGGTCTTCTATAGCGTGAGTGATATCCATGCCTTTCAGACCTTCCTTCTCACATTCCACATAGAGGCGCTCCACCTCGCGATCCAAACGGTGCCCCACTTGTTCCAGCATAATATATGTGTCGGCATATTTACGCGGATGCTGGCCGTCGGCAGTGATACGTGCGAAAATCTCATCCACATTGGTCATGTTGAAATTGCCGCACAACGCCAAATTCTTGGCACGCCAGTTGTTACGGCGCAAGAACGGATGCACGTAGGAGATACCGCTTTTTCCGGTAGTGGAATAACGCAAATGCCCCATATATACCTCTCCGGCAAAGGGAAGGCATTTCTTGGCGTATCCGGCATCATGCAATTGTTCAGGCGCCAAATCCTTGAAATGATTTTGCACCGTACCGAATATCTCTGTTATCGCCCCTGAACCTAAAGCTCTTTCACGGAACATATATTCTTCACCGGGATTGGCCTCCAGTTTGACACAGGCCAGCCCGGCGCCTTCCTGTCCGCGGTTATGTTGTTTTTCCATCAGCAGATACAGCTTGTTCAAGCCATACATCCAGGTTCCATACTTTTCCTGATAATATTCCAGCGGTTTCAGCAGTCGTATCATAGCGACTCCACATTCATGCTTTAACGGTTCCATGCTCTCTCTTTACTACTTAAATTAATAGTTCATTTTCAGATTCTTATAAAAACATCCCAAAGGTATAACAAGACCTTCTGTCATTTTTCCAAACTTACGGTACATCTTTCAAGAATTATGCCGGAAACTTCCTGCATAATCTCCGGCAGCATTGCCTTCTATTCTACTGTTACCGACTTCGCCAGATTTCGTGGCTGATCCACATTCTTCCCTTTGCAAATGGCTACATGGTAGGCCAATAACTGTAAGGGGACCGTAGCTATCAACGGTTCGAGGCACTCTAATGTTTCGGGCAACTCAATGCAATCATCGGCCAACTTACTGATTACCGTATCTCCTTCTGTGACCAAAGCGATTACTTTTCCCTTCCGCGCCTTGATTTCCTGTATGTTACTCATTATCTTTTCATACATCGCATTATGCGTAGCTACCACCACAACAGGCATTTCGGCATCAATCAATGCGATAGGTCCATGTTTCATCTCAGCGGCGGGATAGCCTTCAGCGTGAATATAAGATATCTCCTTCAACTTTAACGCGCCTTCCAAAGCTACCGGGAAACTGTACCCCCGCCCCAAATAGAGGAAATTATGTGCATAGGTGAAAATACGCGACAGTTCCGCTATTTTAGGATTACTGATCAATATCTTTTTTATTTTAGCCGGAATCACAGTCAATTCCCGGATCACTTCCAGGTATTTCTCATCTGCCATACTCCCTTTCTCTTTTGCCAGTGTCAGCGCCAGCATGGTAAGCACGGTTACCTGTCCGGTAAATGCCTTGGTGGACGCCACTCCTATCTCCGGTCCTACATGAATATAAGAACCGGTATCTGTAATGCGCGGAATGGATGAACCTACCGCATTGCATATACCATAGATAAAAGCTCCTTTCTCTTTCGCCAGTTCTATGGCAGCCAATGTATCGGCCGTTTCACCCGATTGCGAGATAGCTATTACCACATCGTCTTCATGAATCACCGGATCACGATAGCGGAACTCGGAGGCATATTCCACTTCTACCGGAATACGGCAGAAACTTTCTATCAGTTGTTTCCCTATCAATCCGGCATGCCACGAAGTTCCGCAAGCCACAATTACAAAGCGACGAGCCTTGAGCAAACGTTCCTTATGATCAATAACCGCCGACAGTACTACTTTATCACCGTCCGCATTGATGCGTCCACGCATACAGTCGTTAATACAATCGGGTTGTTCGAATATCTCCTTCAACATGAAATGCGGGTATCCCCCTTTCTCCAGTTGTCCCAGATTCATTTCCACCGTACGTACTTCGGGATTTTGAAGCACGTTGTCCAGATTGACGACTTCCAATGTCTTGTCTCTGCGAATCACCGCTATCTCCCCATCTTGCAGATACACCACTTTATCCGTATACTCTACAATCGGAGTAGCATCCGAAGCCAGAAAGAATTCATCCTTCCCTATCCCTACCACCAGCGGACTGCTTTTGCGTGCTGCAATAATCTCATCGGGATTATTCTTGTCGAGCACCGCTATAGCGTATGCGCCAATCACCTCATGCAGAGCCAACTGAACGGCAGTAAGTAAATCTAAATGGTTGGAAAGTTGGAAAAATTCAATTAACTGTACGAGAACTTCGGTATCTGTACTACTTTTAAAGATGAACCCTTTTTTTTGTAGCTTTTCTTTCAGGGTAGCGTAGTTTTCAATAATACCATTGTGGATAAGAGCTAGATTCTTTGAAGAAGAAAAATGAGGATGAGCGTTAGCCTGACAAGGCTCTCCGTGGGTGGCCCATCGGGTGTGGGCAATACCAATTGTACCGGAAACGTCTTTTTGGGAAACAAAAGCCTCTAGGTCTGAAACCTTTCCTTTCGTTTTATAAACGTTCAACCTCCTTTTTTTGTCTATCAATGCGACTCCTGCGCTATCATAGCCCCGGTATTCCAACCGCTTCAGGCCTTTTATGAGAACAGGGTAAGCATCTCGTTTTCCAATATAGCCTACTATTCCACACATAATCTACTAAGTATATGTTCTGATTCGACTGCAAAGATACAAATATCAATTAACATAAATGCAATAAAAAACCATAAATAATTGACGAAAGCGATAAAAAAGTAAGAATAAAAATCGAAAAGAAATATTTTATTCGTTTTTTTTATAAATATGAAAACTTACAGTATGATATTGTCTGTTGTGGTTTTAGTTACGATTTGAAAGACAGTAAGCAAGCAAGAAGAGTAATGTGTAAAGAGGACCGTCATCCCGACGCCCCTCTCCGCAAACTTAAAACAACCAACAAAAGAAATAGATAACCTTTATGCAGTGATTATCTAATAAAAAGCAATTCACGATATTTAGGTAATGTCCACATCTGGTTGTCTACGATCAGCTCCAGCTTGTCAATATGATAACGTATCTCTTCCAGCATCGGGGCGATGGTATCGTGATAGGCAATGGCCTTTTCGCGCTCGCTCTCTATTTTGTTCGCCACTTTTCGCGCCTCCACCATGGCATTTACATGCTCGGTGATGAAAATGGTTCGCCGGGCAATCTCTTCGATGAGTTTCATGTTCTCGGCCGACAGTTGGGATGCTTTTTCCGCCGGGAAGAGCTCTTTCATTTTATACACATTGTTTATCAGCTTGCTTTGGTATTCGGTGGCTACGGGGATGATGTGGTTCATCGCCAGGTCGCCCAGCACGCGCGCCTCGATCTGGATTTTCTTTGTGTAAGTTTCCCATTTCACTTCATTGCGCGCCTCCAGCTCCTTGCGGGTCATCACGCCGGTGGATTCGAACATGGCGATGCTCGCGGGCTTCAAGTAGTTGTCGAAAATGAGCGGGCAGCTCGTTTCGCAGTCCAGACCCCGGTGGGCGGCCTCCGCCTTCCATTCGTCCGAGTAGCCGTTGCCGTCAAAACGGACAGGCTTGCACTCCTTGATGTAGCGGCGGATAATTTCGATGATGGCGGAGATTTTCGGTTCACCCTTTTCGATGAGCGCGTCCACGTCCTGCTTGAACCGGGCAAGTTGTTCGGCAACGGCCGCGTTGAGCGCAATCATGGCACTGGCACAGTTTGCCTCCGAGCCTACGGCGCGGAATTCGAAGCGATTGCCGGTGAAGGCGAACGGCGAAGTGCGGTTGCGGTCGGTATTGTCAATCAGCAGTTCGGGAATTTGCGGGATGTCCAGCTTCATTCCCTGTTTGCCTGCCAGTGAGACAAGGTCATCGTTGCCGCTTTCTTCTATATGGTCCAGCACTTGCGTGAGCTGTTTGCCCAGGAAAGAAGAAATGATGGCGGGCGGCGCTTCGTTGGCTCCCAGGCGATGGGCGTTGGTGGCACTCATGATAGAGGCTTTCAGCAAACCGTTGTGGTGGTATACCGCCATCAGGGTGTTGACTATGAAGGTGATGAAGCGCAGATTGTCTTCGGCGGTCTTGCCCGGAGCCATCAGCAGGACGCCGGTGTCTGTACCCAGTGACCAGTTGTTATGCTTCCCCGAGCCGTTGACGCCTTTGAAGGGTTTTTCGTGCAGCAACAGGCGGAAGCCGTGGCTCCGCGCCACCTTGCGCATGAGCGACATGAGAAGCATGTTATGGTCTACCGCCAGGTTGCATTCTTCGAAAATGGGAGCCAGCTCAAATTGGTTGGGAGCCACTTCGTTATGGCGGGTCTTGACGGGTATGCCCAGTTCCAGCGCCTGTATTTCAAGGTCTTTCATAAAGGCAGCCACACGGGTGGGGATGGCTCCGAAGTAATGGTCTTCCAATTGCTGGTTCTTGCTGGCTTCGTGTCCCATCAGGGTGCGCCCGGTCAGCAGCAGGTCGGGACGGGCGGCATACAGTCCTTCGTCTACCAGGAAGTATTCCTGTTCCCAGCCCAAGTAGGCCACCACTTTCTTCACTTCCGGGTTGAAGTAACGGCACACGTCCACGGCGGCTTTGCCCACAGCACTCAAGGCTTTCAGCAGTGGCGTTTTGTAGTCCAGCGACTCGCCGGTGTAAGCAATGAAAACGGTAGGGATGCACAGGGTGTCGTCCACCACGAAGACAGGCGATGAGGGGTCCCATGCACTGTAGCCGCGTGCCTCGAAGGTGTTTCGGATGCCGCCGTTGGGGAAGCTGGAAGCATCGGGCTCCTGCTGTACGAGGAGCTTGCCGGAGAATTCTTCCATCATTCCACCCTTGCCGTCGTGTTCCACAAAGGCGTCGTGCTTTTCGGCTGTGCCTTCCGTCAGGGGTTGGAACCAGTGGGTGTAGTGGGTTACACCTAGCTCGGTTGCCCAGCGTTTCATGCCTGCCGCCACTTCGTCGGCTATGGCACGCTCCAGGGGGGCGCCGTTGTCCATGGCGTCCGTCAGTTTGGCATAGACGGCGCCGGGCAGATACTTGAACATTTTCTCGCGGTTGAAAACGTATTTGGCGAAATATTCACTGGGCCTTTCGGCTGGTGTCTCCACCGTTGCTGCTTTCTTCTTGAAAGCCGTTTCGACTACTCTGAATCTTAATTTTGACATAATACCTAAATTTGTTTAGTTGTTGATTAGTAGAATGAATGGAAAAAACTTTTGTGATTAATTGTATGCCGACTCGCCATGCTCGTAGATATCGAGTCCTTCCTCTTCAATGCGTTTCGGAACACGCAAGCCATGTATCTTGTCCAGCACTTTAAAGACAATGAAGCCCATGCCTGCCGCCCACGCTCCTACCACGGCCGCGCCGAAGAGCTGTGCCAGCAGGAAGCTGCTGCCGCCGCCATAGAACAGCCCCTCTTCTGTGGCGAAGAGTCCTGTAAGGATCGTTCCCAGGCAACCGCAAACACCGTGTACGGACGATGCGCCTACGGGGTCGTCAATCTTTAGCACATGGTCGATAAAGTCGACTGCAAATATCATTACCACGCCGCAAATGGCACCGATAAGTACAGACCCGAAAGGCGATACCAGGTCACATCCCGCCGTGATGCCCACCAGTCCTGCCAGCACACCGTTCAGCGTGAGCGACAAGGAAGGTTTGCCATATTTCATCCAACTCGCCACCAGTGCGAAGAAACCTCCTGCACAAGCTGCCAGGTTGGTGGTGAGGAACACATGCGAAATGGCTGTCTGGTCTCTACTTGTTGCCGCTGCCAACTGCGAACCGGGGTTGAACCCGAACCAGCCGAACCAAAGGATAAACACGCCCAGGCAGGCAAGCGTCAAACTATGACCGGGGATGGCCCTTGATTTGCCGTCTTTCCCGTATTTGCCAATACGCGGTCCCAGAATGGCGGCGCCCACCAAGGCAATCCATCCGCCTACGGAGTGAACCACCGTAGAACCGGCAAAGTCATGGAAAGTAGTGCCGAACGTCCTCATCATAAAGGAGCCTTCATCTCCGTTCATCAGCCATCCGCCGCCCCAGGTCCAGTGGCCGGAAACCGGATAAATGAGTACGCTGATAAAGACAGTATAGACCAGATACATGGAGAACTTGGTACGTTCCGCCATGGCTCCGGACACGATGGTGGCCGCCGTGGCGCAGAATACAGTCTGGAAAATCAGGAAGCCTTCGATGGGCAATCCGTTGTCGATGATTTTGTCCATCGCCTCCAAGTTGAAAAAATGGGGGGCGCCCACAAAACCGCCTATGCCGAACATCAGCCCGAAGCCGATGAACCAGAACAGGATGGAGCCGAACATGAAGTCTACCAGATTTTTCATCAGCACGTTGGCCGTGTTCTTGGTACGGATGAACCCGGCTTCTACCAAGGCAAATCCCGGTTGCATGAAGAATACCAGCATGGCGGCAAGTAGCATCCATACGGTGTTGAGTCCGGTAGCAAGTTCGCCCAGGGCCCCGGCGGTTGCATCGGGCGCCGCGGTGGTGGCTGCCACGCCTGCATCTTGCGCCCAAAGGCCGGCGGGGAGCATAAATAAGAGTATAGTATCCATAATTTTTCTCGTTTACGTTGTAGTATTGTTTTATTCCCGACTTTACTTTTGCCGGTAAAGGGAAGTAGCTTGCGCTTATTTTTCCTGTTCTGCATTATACAGGGCTATGTCGCCCCGCTCGCCCGTGCGTATGCGGACGGCGTCTTCAATGGGGATGACGAAAATACGTCCGTCGCCTATCTCGCCGGTGTGCGCCGCCTTGATGATGGCTTGCACTGTTTTCTCCACATTCTTTTCGCGCACCACGATGGAAACCAGGATTCTTTCAATCGAACTGGTATCATACACCACGCCACGGTAGATACGTCCCTGGCGTGCTTTGCCAATGCCTCTTACATCGTAGTAGGAAAACCATTCGATGTCGGCTTCGAGCAACGCGTCCTTTACGTCCTCGAACTTGGTCTTACGGATAATAGCCTCAATTTTCTTCATTGTTGTACTTGTAATTTATATGTTCCAATCTTTTTACCTTTTTAAAAACTGATACCTCTCTCTATTGTGTCGTTATGTCTGAATTTGTTGTCGTATCTGCATTTTCAGCACTTCCTGTCAGAAACTCAGTCCGAATACGAAATAGGCTCCTTCGGTGCGCGGATTCACCGTCACCTTGGCGAAGGCGGGGACTGAGAATGAATCTGTAATCTTGATTTCCTTGGATGCCCCAAGGCTGATGTCGCATACGGCGAATCCGTCCGAACCGCTGCATTCCGGATCTACGGACACGTTATAGAAGTCATTGGCCCATGGCGTGGCTCCTATTTCTGCCGTCCAGTCCAGACCTGCCAATTTGAAGGGGGCGGCGAGTGATATGTAAGAGGAGTAAGCCCGGTCGCCGTCCTTGTTCACCCCATCGTCGCCTGCAAAGTTGGTGTACCAGTTCACTGCCAACGGACCGAAATCGTAGCCTATCTGCGCTTCGAATACATGGTTGGTATGGTGCGTGCCATAGTGGAAATAGCCGGGGCCGCCATTGAACCAGTAATCTGTCACCGAAATGCTGAAACCGCCGGTGCAGTAGCCCAGCGTCAGGTCCAGTTCTTTCGTATCAGCGGACTCAATGCCTGCGGATCCCCATGCACCGAGCGAAAACCCTTTGTAGGCAACGGACAATGACGGCTGTATGCTTACACCTCCCAAATTCTGTCCGCGCCAAATATAGCCGCTTACCAAGTCAGCTCCTACGCTGGCTTCCACCTTGTCTTGAGCGATGCTCGTTGCCGGCACTGTCATGGACAGGCCTAATAGCAATACCGTTTCCTTAAAATTCATCTTCATAGCTTTTTACCTTTTAATCAATAATAGTGAGTATGTCATATTTTATATACCTATTGGCTTGATGGATGTAAGTCCGATGCAAGCACAAAGTGCTTCAAGGTGTTGTCATGTACTGTGCTCAGAGCAACCATTTTCTGATCCGTTTCATGGCTTCTTCGCAATCCGCCCGCTCTCCGAAAGCGGTCAAGCGGATATATCCTTCACCACTGGGGCCGAAGCCTACTCCCGGCGTGCCCACTACATTGGCTTCATACAGCATCTGTTCAAAGAATTTCCACGAGTTTACCTCACCCGGTGTCTTCACCCACAGGTAGGGGGCGTTCTCTCCGCCGAAAACTTTGAGTCCTGTACTTTCCAACGCTTCTTTCATGATGCGGGCGTTAGCCATATAATACTGTATGATGGCTTTCACTTGCTTTTTGCCCTCGGGGGTATAGATCGCTTCGGCACCACGCTGGGTGATATAGGATGTGCCGTTGAACTTGGTGCACTGGCGGCGGTTCCACATCCGGTTCAGCGGAATGCGCTCTCCTTCCAGCGTGGCGGCTGTGAGTTCTTTCGGTACGACGGTGTATCCGCAACGCACCCCAGTGAATCCGGCCGTCTTCGAGAAACTGCGAAATTCTATCGCTACCCTCTTCGCTCCTTTTATTTCATAAATGGAATGAGGAATGTCCGGGTCTTGTATGTAGGCCTCGTAGGCAGCATCGTAAAGGATGAGGGTATCATTTTCCAATGCATAGTTCACCCATTTTTTCAGTTCGGCCTTGCTAATGACCGTCCCCGTAGGGTTATTGGGATAGCAGAGGTATAGGATATCTATCCTGCGGTCGGGAATTTCGGGCACGAAATTATTCTCGCTCAGGCAAGGCAAGTATACCACGTTGCTCCATCGCCCGTCTTCCAGTATCCCGGCACGGCCGCACATTACGTTCGAATCGATGTATACGGGGTAGATGGGGTCTGTCACGCCGATGCTGTTGTCGTGGCGAAGGATGTCTCCGATATTTCCCGTATCGCTCTTGGCGCCGTCACTGATAAAGACTTCGCCGGGTTCCAGATAGACGCCGCGCGGAGTGTAATCGTTCCTGATGACGGCATCTATCAGGAAATCATAACCTTGTTCGGGACCGTAACCGTGGAATGTCTCTTTGTTTGCCAGCTCGTCTACTGCCTTATGCATGGCTTCGATGGAAGCTTGAGGCAGCGGGCGGGTTACATCTCCGATACCCAGGCGGATAAGGTCCGTTTTGGGATGAGAGACTTTGAATGCATTTACCTTTTTGGCAATGTCCGAAAACAAGTAATTGTTTGGTAGTTTTAAAAAATGTTCGTTTACTAGTGCCATCGTTGTTATTGTTTTTATCGTTGTTTTAAGTTTTTCAAAATCATTATCACATCTCGATTTCGCCTTCGAAAACCTTTCCGGCCGGACCGGTCATGTATACATGTCCGTCTTTTTCGTCCCAGTGGATGTGAAGATCGCCTCCGTCCATCCTTACCCACGATTTTCGTCCGGCTTTATGGTTCAGTACGGCCGCCACGGCGGTGGCGCAGGCCCCTGTTCCGCAAGCCATTGTGATGCCCGAACCTCTTTCCCACACTCTCATCCGTAGGGATTGGTCCGGCAATATTTCTACAAATTCCACATTGGTCCGCTCAGGAAAAAGCGGATGATTTTCCAGTTTCGGGCCAACCGCGGGCAAATCCACCTCTTTTATATCATCTACGAAAATGACAACATGCGGATTTCCCATGCAGACGAATGTTCCTTTGTATTCTTTTCCATCGACCAAGATGGTTTCTGCCAGCATTCCACCGGTTTTCATAGCTATCTGTCCGGGGTTTGATAGCAGGGGCGTACCCATATCTACGGTTACATCCTTCACCACCCCGTTGCCTGTATGAAGTTTCAGGATTTTGATTCCCGAAAGGGTTTCCAGTGTGATCACCTCCTTATCCGTCAATCCTTTCTCGTATACATATTTGCCTATGCAGCGCGAGGCGTTTCCACACATCATGGCTTCGGAGCCGTCTGCATTGAATATACGCATACTGAAATCCGCTTTCTCGGATGCTCCAATCAGTACCAGACCGTCTGCACCGATACCGGTATGATAAGCGCTCCATTTTCTGGCGGCTTTTATCGGATCTTGCAGCGGAGAAGACAAGGTATTTACATAGATATAATCATTGCCGGTTCCTTGCATCTTGGTGAACTTGATAGTTGTTGCCATTTTGATTAATACTTATTTATTGTGGTTTCCTTTTGCTTTTAATTCTGTGCAAATATATATCTTTTTGATATTTTATAAGATATAATTGTTTCTATTTTCTTATTTATTTTCATTCTAATAACAAATAGAAACAGAAGCATTTATTTTTTCTTTCAAATTGCATCAAAACAAGGGTAGATAGTTTTGAATTGTAAGTCAATAGGTCGTTATATGATTGGGGAATGTAATATTCCCATTATTATATTCGGTCGATTGACTATAAAGGGGATATGCCGTCATAAATACAATCTATATGAATAAAAGAAATGCCCAAACTTACAATTTAAAAGTATTTTTCACAATCTAGCTTTCAAATATTAAATATACACGTCATATATACAACAAACTGTAATACAGAGACGCAAGACTGCATCTTTTTATCAAAAGAAAGCACCAACTCTTCATCAAAAAGAAATAAATTACCTACTTTTGCAGAACAATATGAAATACAAACCAGCATTATTATAAACTAAAGATAGCAATAATGGTAAAAACAGAGCAAACAGGTCTTTATGACGCAACCAACGAACATGACGCTTGCGGCGTAGGCATGGTAGTCAACATTCATGGCAACAAATCGCATGAATTGGTAGACTCCGCATTAAAGGTATTGGAAAACATGCGCCACCGAGGCGCGGAAGGAGCCGATAACAAAACCGGCGACGGAGCCGGAATCATGCTACAGATTCCCCACGAATTCATCCTCCTGCAAGGCATCCCCGTACCCGAAAAAGGAAAATACGGAACCGGACTCGTATTTCTGCCCAAAGACGAAAAAGAGCAAGCCGGCATCCTGAGCATTATGATTGAAGAAATAGAACGCGAAGGACTTACCTTGATGCACCTGCGCAATGTGCCCACCAACCCCGCCTGCCTGGGCAAGGACGCACGGGCCACCGAACCGGACATCAAACAGGTATTTATCACCGGAGTGACAGATGCGGACAGCCTGGAACGCACCCTCTACATCATCCGCAAGAAGATAGAAAAGCGCGTGCGGCACACGGACTTCTACATCGTTTCGCTATCGGCAAAAAACATTATATATAAAGGTATGCTCTCGTCCATGCAAGTGCGCGAGTACTTCCCGGACCTGACGCAACCCTATTTTACCAGTGGATTGGCATTGGTACACTCCCGTTTCAGCACCAACACATTTCCTACATGGAGCCTCGCCCAACCGTTCCGTTTGTTAGCGCACAACGGCGAAATCAATACCATCCGCGGTAACCGGGGTTGGATGGAGGCGCGCGAAAGTGTCCTTTCCTCTCCGGCATTGGGGGATGTCAAAGACATCCGTCCCATTATCCAGCCGGGCATGAGCGACAGTGCCTCACTGGACAATGTGCTGGAATTTTTTGTGATGTCGGGACTGAGCCTGCCCCATGCCATGGCGATGCTGGTACCCGAATCGTTCAACGACAAAAACCCCATCAGTGAAGATTTGAAAGCGTTTTACGAATATCACTCCATCCTGATGGAACCCTGGGACGGGCCTGCCGCACTGCTGTTCAGTGACGGACGGTTTGCCGGAGGAATGTTGGACCGCAACGGTCTGCGCCCTGCCCGTTACCTCATTACCAATAATGACATGATGGTAGTGGCCAGTGAAGTAGGCGTGATGGATTTCGAACCGGGAGAGATTAAAGAGAAAGGGCGTCTGCAACCGGGAAAAATACTGATGATTGATACCGAACAGGGTAAAATATATTATGACGGTGAGCTGAAAGAACAACTGGCATCGGCACGCCCCTATCGCGCCTGGCTGTCTGCCAACCGCATCGAGCTCGATACCTTGAAAAGCGGACGCAAGATAGACAACCGGATAGACAGCTATGACCGTATGCTGCGTACCTTCGGATTCTCGCACGAGGATATAGAACGCACCCTCATGCCGATGTGCAACACAGGGGCCGAACCCATCGCCTCTATGGGGAATGACACGCCGCTGGCCGTCCTTTCGGACAGGCCGCAGTTACTGTTCAACTATTTCCGGCAACAGTTTGCCCAAGTGACCAATCCCGCCATCGACCCTATCCGTGAAGAGTTAGTCATGTCGCTCACCGAGTACATCGGGGCCGTGGGAATGAATATCCTGGTGCCCAGCGAAAGCCATTGCAAAATGGTACGCCTGCCTCATCCCGTGCTGAACAACACCCAACTGGACATCCTCTGCAACATCCGGTATAAGGGATTCAATACCGTGAAACTCCCTATCGTATTCGAGGTGAGCAAGGGAAAAGCCGGATTGCAAGAGGCCCTGAACGACCTGTGCAAACAGGCCGAGCAATCCGTTACGGACGGAGTGAACTATATCATTCTGAGCGACCGTTTTGTGGACGACACCCATGCCGCCATCCCGTCGCTACTGGCAGTTAGCGCTGTCCATCATCACCTCATCTCCGTTCAGAAACGCGTGCAAACCGCATTGATTGTAGAAAGCGGCGAGATTCGCGAGGTGATGCACGCCGCCCTGTTGCTGGGATATGGCGCCAGTGCCATCAATCCCTACATGGCCTTCGCCGTACTGGATGAACTGGTGAGGAAAGGCGATGTGCAGATGAATTACGAAACGGCCGAAAAAAATTATATCAAGGCCATCCGCAAGGGCTTGTTCAAGATCATGAGCAAGATGGGCATTTCTACGATCCGTTCCTACCGGGGCGCAAAGATTTTTGAAGCCGTAGGGGTCAGCGAGGAATTGTTGAGAAGCTATTTCGGCACACAGACATCCAGCATCGGAGGCATCCGTCTGGAAGAAGTCGCCAGAGACGCCATCGCCCTGCACGATGCCGGATTCGCTGCAAAAGAAGTGAGCGACATTTTACCGCACAACGGACTGTTCTCTTTCCGCAAAGACGGAGAACGGCACGCCTGGAATCCGGAAACCATCTCCACCCTGCAACTGGCCACCCGGCTGGGCAGCTACAAGAAGTTCAAGGAATTCACCTCCATGGTAGATGGAAAAGAGTCACCCCTCTTCCTGCGCGACTTCTTCGGACACAAACGAAATCCCATTGATATTGAAAAGGTGGAGCCGGTAGAAAACATCGTGAAACATTTCGTGACAGGAGCCATGTCCTTCGGCGCTATCAGCAAGGAGGCACATGAGGCGCTGGCACTGGCCATGAACAAACTGGGCGCACGCAGCAATACGGGTGAAGGAGGTGAGGACAGCGACCGCATTACCGGCACTTACCAGGGTATCTCACTTTGCAGCAAGACCAAGCAGATAGCATCGGGACGCTTCGGAGTCACCGCCGAATACCTGGTCCATGCCGAAGAGATCCAGATAAAGGTGGCCCAAGGCGCCAAGCCGGGAGAAGGAGGACAATTGCCGGGATTCAAGGTAGACGAGGTGATTGCCAAAACCCGCCACTCCATTCCGGGCATCTCGCTCATTTCCCCTCCACCCCACCATGACATTTATTCCATCGAAGATTTGGCCCAGTTGATATTCGACCTGAAAAACGTAAACCCACAGGCACGAATCAGTGTGAAACTGGTAGCCGAAAGCGGCGTGGGAACCATTGCCGCCGGAGTGGCCAAAGCGAAAGCCGACTTGATTGTCATTTCGGGAGCGGAAGGAGGAACCGGCGCGTCGCCTGCATCGAGTATGCGGTATGCAGGTATCTCGCCCGAAATAGGACTGAGCGAGACGCAACAGACCTTGGTGTTGAACGGACTCCGCGGACAAGTGAAACTGCAAGTGGACGGACAGTTGAAAACCGGACGGGATATTATCAACATGGCCTTGCTGGGTGCGGAAGAATTCGGTTTCGGTACCACCGCATTGATTGTGCTGGGATGCGTCATGATGCGCAAGTGCCACACCAACACCTGTCCCGTAGGCGTGGCCACCCAAGACCCCGAACTCCGCAAACATTTCCGCGGACACTATGAATATGTAGTGAATTATTTCACTTTCTTGGCACAGGAAGTACGCGAATATCTGTCCGAAATGGGATTCACCCGGTTGGAGGATATCATTGGACGGACAGACCTGATTGAAATACAACAAGCGCCAAGTGAGAAGAAATCCTCACTATTGGATTTCAGCAGACTGCTACACCGGGTGGACAGCGGAGCTGCCATACACCATGTCATGGAACAGAAGCACGACATCGCCCATGTAAAGGATGTAACCATACTGGCCGCCGCCCGGGATGCCATAGAAAACGGAAAAGAGATTTCCCTGGAATACACCATCGCCAATACGGACCGTTCGGTAGGTGCCATGCTGGCAGGGGCGGTTGCCAAGAAATACGGGCAGGCAGGACTTCCGGAACAGACCATCCACATCAAATTCAAAGGTTCGGCAGGCCAAAGTTTCGGTGCGTTCCTGACCCACGGCATCAGTTTCAAGCTGGAAGGCGAAGCGAATGACTATCTGGGAAAAGGACTGAGCGGCGGACGCATTGCGGTACTGCCCCCCGTGCGCAGCAATTTCGATGCGGAAAAGAATACCATCGCCGGAAACACCCTGCTGTATGGCGCTACTGACGGCGAGGTGTATATCAACGGACGGGTGGGCGAACGCTTCGCCGTCCGCAATTCCGGTGTGACGGCCGTGGTAGAGGGTGTAGGCGACCACTGTTGCGAATACATGACCGGAGGACGGGTCGTGGTACTGGGGGAAACCGGACGGAATTTCGCTGCCGGAATGAGTGGCGGCGTGGCTTACGTGTGGAACAAGAACCACAACTTCGATTATTTCTGCAACATGGAGATGGTGGAGCTCTCACTTATCGAGGAGGCATCTTACCGGAAGGAGCTGCATGAACTGATCCGTCAGCATTACCTCTATACCGGTTCCAAACTGGCACGAACAATATTAGATAACTGGAATCACTATGTGGATGAATTTATCCAGGTAGTACCTATCGAATATAAACGAGTATTGCAAGAAGAACAAATGCGCAAGCTACAGCAAAAAATAGCTGATGTACAAAGAGATTATTAATACATCACACAAATTATCAACAAAGAAATACAACAAAGATATGGGAAATCCAAAAGCATTTTTAACTATACCGCGTCAGGAAGCGGGCTACCGTCCCATCCACGACCGGATATCAGATTATAGCGAGGTAGAACAGACTCTGAACAGCCGTGACCGGAAACTTCAAGCCTCACGCTGCATGGACTGCGGCGTTCCCTTCTGCCACTGGGCTTGTCCGCTGGGCAACAAGCAGCCCGAATTTCAAGATGCCCTCTACAAAGGCAAATGGGAGGAAGCCTACAAGATATTGAACGAAACCAACGATTTTCCTGAGTTCACTGGCCGCATCTGCCCCGCCCTCTGCGAAAAGAGTTGCGTGCTGAAACTGAGCATGGACTCTCCCGTCACCATCCGCGAGAACGAAGCGGCCATTGCCGAAGCAGCCTTCCGCGAAGGTTACATCAAGCCCCGGAACATTGAACGCAACGGACGGAAAGTAGCCATTATCGGCGCCGGGCCCGCCGGACTGGCCGCCGCCAACCAGCTCAACGGAAAAGGGTACACAGTGACCGTCTTCGACAAGAATGAGGCTCCCGGCGGCCTGCTACGTTACGGCATCCCCAACTTCAAGCTGCACAAGCCCATCATCGACCGCCGTATCCGGGTGATGGAAGAAGAAGGCATCCACTTCAAAATGAACAACGATGTGGATGTGCGGCAACTCCCCGAAGGTTTTGACGCCTACTGCATCTGCACCGGAGCTCCGACCGCCCGTGACCTCTCTGTCCCCGGACGCGAACTGAAAGGCATCCACCCGGCACTGGACATGCTGGCGCAACAAAACCGTATCCTTGCCGGCATGACGTTCCCGAAAGAACAACTGGTTACTGCCAAAGGGAAAAAAGTACTGGTCATCGGCGGAGGGGATACCGGCAGCGACTGCATAGGGACCAGCAACCGGCAAGGTGCCCTAAGCGTCACCCAAATAGAAATCATGCCCCAGCCGCCCGTAGGACAGAATCCTGCCACTCCATGGCCCCAATTCCCCGTCGTACTGAAAACCACCTCTTCTCACGAAGAAGGGTGCAGCCGCCTATGGTCTCTCGCCACCCGTAAGTTTTTAGGCAAAAACGGTAAAGTGTGCGGTGTGGAAGTGGAACAGGTGGAATGGACTCCCGATCCCGACGGCGGCCGCCCTGTCATGAAGCCCACCGGAAAGGTGGAAGTGATTGAAGCCGACCTGGTTCTTCTGGCAATGGGCTTCTTAAAACCCGAACATCCCCAATTCACCGAAAACGTATTCGTAGCCGGCGATGCGGCAAGCGGAGCCAGCCTGGTGGTACGCGCCATTGCCAGCGGACGGAAAGCGGCAACGGACATAGACAGTTATCTCAATAAATAAATCAACAAATACAATTATGTGTGGAATCGTAGGAATATTCAAGATAAAGCAACAAACGCAAGAGTTGCGTCAGAAGGCATTGAAAATGTCACAAAAGCTCCGCCACCGCGGACCGGACTGGAACGGTATCTATGTAGGCGGCTCTACCATCCTAGCCCATGAACGCCTCTCCATCGTAGACCCTCAAAGCGGAGGGCAGCCCCTATACAGTCCCGACCGGAAACAAATCCTTGCCGTGAACGGAGAAATCTACAACCATCGGGATGTTCGTGCAAAGTACGCCGGAAAATATGATTTCCAAACCGGAAGCGACTGCGAAGTCATCCTTGCCCTTTACCGTGACAAAGGTATTCACTTCCTCGAAGACCTGAACGGCATCTTCGCCTTCGCCCTTTATGATGAGGAGAAAGACGATTTCCTCATTGCCCGCGACCCCATCGGAGTCATACCTTTATATATAGGTAAGGATAAGGACGGCAAAATATACTGCGCCAGCGAGTTGAAAGCCCTCGAAGGGTTCTGTGATGAATACGAACCCTTCCTTCCCGGCCATTACTATTGGGGAAAAGAAGGCAAGATGACCCGCTGGTACGTCCGCGACTGGTTTGAATACGAAGCCGTGAAAAACAACAATGCCTATTCCCAGGACATACACGACGAACTGGAAGAGGCCGTTAAACGCCAACTGATGAGTGATGTGCCCTACGGCGTACTTCTTTCCGGCGGTCTGGACAGTTCCGTCATCTCTGCCATTGCCAAGAAATATGCAGGCAAACGGGTAGAAACCGACAATAAAAAAGATGCCTGGTGGCCTCAGCTCCATTCCTTTGCTATCGGTCTGGAAGGTGCGCCCGACCTGATAAAAGCCCGCGAAGTAGCCCGCTTTATCGGAACCGTGCATCATGAAATCCACTATACCATCCAAGAAGGATTGGACGCTATCCGCGACGTCATTTACTACATCGAGACTTACGATGTCACCACCGTTCGCGCCTCTACCCCGATGTATTTGCTGGCACGCGTCATTAAAAGCATGGGAATCAAAATGGTGCTGAGTGGCGAAGGGGCTGATGAAGTGTTCGGCGGCTATCTCTATTTCCACAAAGCCCCTACAGCCCAAGCCTTTCATGAAGAAACCGTGCGTAAACTAGGCAAGCTCCACCTCTATGACTGCCTCCGTGCCAATAAATCCCTCGCAGCATGGGGAGTGGAAGGCCGAGTGCCTTTCCTGGACAAAGATTTTCTGGACATAGCCATGCGCCTCAATCCCGAGGCAAAGATGTGCCCCGGAAGCACCATCGAAAAGAAAATAGTCCGCAAAGCCTTTGCAGACATGTTGCCCGACAGTGTAGCATGGCGACAGAAAGAGCAGTTCAGCGACGGCGTGGGCTATAGTTGGATTGATACACTGAAAGCCCTTACCGCCGAAGCCGTCAGTGATGAGCAAATGGCGCACGCAACCGAACGGTTTCCTATCAATACGCCACAAAACAAGGAAGAATACTACTATCGCAGCATCTTCCAGGAGCACTTTCCCAGTGAAAGCGCAGCCCGCAGCGTGCCAAGCGTGCCCAGTGTGGCATGTTCTACAGCCGAAGCCCTTGCGTGGGACGCCGCCTTCAAGAACATGAACGAACCAAGCGGACGGGCCGTGAAGGGAGTGCACGAAGAAGCATATGATTCATAATATGGCAACGTGAGTCTGATTCCAACAATTTCATGCATATCTTTACCGCTTCTCTTACAGCATGTATTCAAAGAAGAGATGCTTTGCACCCCGAAATCTTGCGCGGCCTTGCCTTCGAAAAGAGGAAGGCTGCGCGGTGCTTTTGCCAACGTTTTCGAAATAGAGTGGAAAAAACAGCCCTTTCCATGCCGGGTATCAGAAAAAAATGGTGTAGCTTTGTATAGCTATAAAAAAGAGAAGAAGAAAGATGGAAACAAAAAAAGCGCCTCAAATCCCTTACGGCATCTCGGACTTTGTGCGGATGCGGACTGAAAATTATTATTATGTGGACAAGACCATGTATTTGCCCCTGATTGAAGATACAGCCAGCTATATCTTTATGATACGTCCGCGCCGTTTCGGAAAAAGCCTTTTCCTAAGCATAATGAAAGCCTACTATGACATTTTGCAAAAAGACCGTTTCGAAAGTTATTCAGCGGACTATGAATAGGTAAGAATTCCACCGACCAGCGCAACCGTTTCCAGATGATTTATTTTGATTTCTCAAAGACAGGGGTTTCATTGGAAAGACTGGAAAAATGTTTTGAGACTTATTGCAATGTTGTCCTCTACGTGTTCATAAAGGATTACGCTTCTTTTTATTATGATAATTTTGAAGAAAAGTGCTGTATCTGGCTCAAGGAACCACGTTACATAAAGTCCTGATACAGTTCAAAGGATGGGAAGTGGTGAGAAGTGAAAAAGATACACATTAAAAACACAATTAATAGATAAAATAATGAAAACACCTTTTATTCCTAAATTGATTCTCCTTTTTATCCTATTTTTTCTTTATTCTGCTGGATATGCACAACAACGGGATTCAGTAACCATACGCGGACAAGTAACAGATTATAACGGACAACCCATTGACAGTTGTTCCATCTTTTGGCAGAGCCCTTCTTTTGATGACATTAAACAAGCCATCACTGACAAAAACGGATACTACACCACCCGTATTCCTAAAGGAAAATATCAAAGTATGGGAGCTATCAATATGTCTACCTACCCACATACCGTAAAACCCAGACTAGCGGAAAAAGACCAACGTCTCGAATTTTGGGCATGGAATTTCATTGCCGATCGTGATACCACTCTCAACATTCGCTATCATCGTATGGAAGTTTATGGACTACGTATTTTCCACATCCCTGGAGGCATGCCCACCTATCAGATATATGTTCGACCCATGAGTCTGACCCGCACCCTGCAATGGCAAAAAGAAGAAAAATCCTCACTTGTACATGCACAGGATCTTAGCAAGATTGAGCAAACAGGTTTAAGCAAACAAGCCAAAGGCGTTTTGCTGGCACCATCGGCAGACAAACTAAAAGCTATCGTTTGGATAGATGGAGAAGAAGTACCTGTTCTGATGAAACAAGAGATAAAAGAGTACTTCGATGCTACCGAATACGGCAATGCCTATCTGCTGACCGTGGATATGCCCAAACACCAAAAAAATATTCTCCCCTACCGAATATTTAAAGTAGAGTTAACTGATTTAGAGAATGGTGACCGTGGAGAAGGGCTTTATTATATGGAAAAAGAGAACTATATAAAATAAAAAGAAGCGGTATTCTACCGCTTCTTGAGCCGAAACCGGGACTCGAACCCGGGACCTATTCATTACGAATGAATTGCTCTACCAACTGAGCCATTTCGGCAACTGTTTTTTCTGCAATATCGGGTGCTTTTCTGAAAAAGCGTTGCAAATATATATCTTTCTTTCGAAATAAAGAAACTAAAAGCGGATAATTTTTCAGTTATCCGATTTTGTTATGTCAATTGATGCCGGATTTATTAGTAGGCTTCTTCATGTATCCCTTTCATGGCCCATCCGCTTGGTTCGTTTATGTTCTTGAAAGCGGTATCCCACGTAAGAGCTTCAACGGTAGAATTGTTTTCTTTTATGTAAAGATTATAACATCAAGGCGTAAAAACTATTTTACACTAATTGCTCTCCTCATCAAACACCCGTGATATACTGAAATTTACCCACTCCATACCCAAACAATTCAATATCCGTCAAAGTTTGATGGTCTTTACCTTACCCGGAATGATGGTCAGATGCACCGTTCCATCCTTTTCTATCTCCACCTTCTGATATCTGG